>Ga0105048_10002350_pt1 | contig 30698 bp, 22 predicted proteins | sample MAT05_FD_78382 | JGI IMG/M metagenome (GOLD analysis project Ga0105048, IMG submission 78382) | Freshwater microbial communities from Lake Fryxell liftoff mats and glacier meltwater in Antarctica - MAT-05 | ecosystem: Environmental > Aquatic > Freshwater > Ice > Liftoff microbial mat | place... | reverse complement strand
CGTCCGCATCCCCGCCCGGTCCGGCGGGCCGGCCGCCGCGCGGTCCGCGGCGGCCTGTAACTCGGCCATGAGTTCCGGGGGGATAAATGTCGTGGCTAAATTGGTATTCATACGGCCATCATCCCCGGATTGACCGGGGCATTCAAGGCGTCCAAAAGCATGGCTTACTTCTGGCGGACGCCCCGCGCGACGGCTGAAATCCGGGCGGCACGGGCGGCACGTCCGCCCGTGCCACCCGAACCAAAAACACGACTTGCGCGGTCGGCGACCCTAATCGGTCAGCACTTTTGAGGTGCGGGGTAGGACCGGCGGAGTTTGACCCGGGCGTCGGCCGCCGTGAACCACCAGTTCACCCCGACCTCCCGCTCGTTCCGTTCCTTCGCCCACGCCGTCACTACCTGGCTCGGCCGGGCCGCGGTCCCGATCCGGCGGTACGGGCACTGACCCGACAGGGTGGCCAACTCCCACTCCGCCACGTCCAACCACGACCCGTTTTTCGGCGTGTAATGCCACTCCAACGTCCCGGCAATTCGTCGCACCCATCCGGCTCGAACGCCTCGTACCGGCACCCCGGGTCGTGGGCGTTCAGGTCGTCCGTCACCAGGACCACCCCGTCGGCCTCCGGGTGCCGCTCCCCGACCAACCGCCGCAGCACCTCGGCGAAGTCCTTCGCCGGTCCGTCGCCGTCACCCGCCGCCAACCCGGGAGCGGCTCGGGCATCACGGGCGGGTTCGCCGTAACTTCCCGCTCGTACTCGTAGTCGTACCGGGTCGGGGTGCCCGGGGCGGTCGGGGCGCTTACGCCCGGACTGACGTAGCCGAAACCCGGCCGACCTACCGGTCGCGCCGGCACGCGAATCGCATTAGCCGAAGCAACCGCTTCGAAGCAGGACGTTGTCGGAAGGTCCGGCGAGCGGCTTCGTAATCGCTTCAATTCACGGAGACGCTGATGAACCCGTTCCCGACCCCCGCCGGCCCGGACGTTCCGGAGCGCCCCCATCCTCAGCCCTCCCAGCCGACCTTACCGCCCGAATCGGTTCCCGCTCGCCCGGGGACCGCCCCGGAAGGGCCGGCAATCCCACATCCCGCGCCGGCTCCGGAGTCGCCAGCTCCGGAACCGGCCCCGCCGGCTACCTGGAGTTGACCGACTGGGAGTGGGCCGCTGATCTCCGACCGTCAACTCGTGCGCGTATACGAGAGGCGGTCGATACGGTGTTCGGCGATCTTCGCCGTCAGGCTCCTTCGGCAGTACCCGCACAACGTGGCCGCCCGGCCGACGTGCCCGCGGGTCTTTTTCAGCGCCTTGGCGATGTACCGCTTTTCCAGGCGGGCGGTCGTCTCACGGATCAGGTCTTTGAGCGGGCGACCGAGGTCGATGGACGCCGGAACGATGCCGTTCACGGCCCGGTTGAGTTCGGGCGGAAGGTGGTCGGGTTCGATCACGTCGCCGGCGTAGATTACGCAGGCCCGTTCGATCGCGTTCTCCAACTCGCGGATGTTCCCCGGCCAAGTGTAGCGGGAGAGTCGGTCGAGCGTGGCTGCGGCCAAACGCTTGGGCGGGCTGCCTGGGCGGGCGTACTTCGCGCAGAAGTGCGCGGCCAGCGGCGGCACGTCGTCCACCCGCACCCGCAGCGGCGGCAGGTCGATCCGGACCACGTTGAGGCGGTAGTACAGGTCTTCACGGAATTGCTCGCGGCGCACCATCCGCTTTAGCGGCCGGTTCGTCGCGGCAATGACGCGCACGTCGATCTGGATCGTGTCGGTCCCGCCGACCCGCTCGAACTGGCGTTCCTGGAGGACGCGCAACAGCTTGACCTGCATAAAGGCCGGCACGTCGCCGACTTCGTCGAGAAACATCGTCCCGCCGTGGGCCAGTTCGAACTTCCCGATCCGCTGCCGCTCGGCCCCGGTGAAGGCCCCCTTCTCGTGGCCGAACAGTTCACTCTCCAGCAGTTTTTCCGGCACGGCGGCGCAGTTGACGGCGACGAACGGCCCCGGTCGGCCGACCGACGCGGCGTGAACGGCCCGGGCGAGTTGTTCCTTCCCGGTCCCCGTTTCACCCTGAATGAGCACGGTCGTAGTCGTCGGTCCCACGTCGTCGATGAGGGCGAAGATGGCGTGCATCCGCGAGTTCCGGCTCACGACCCCGTGGAACCGGTCCGCCGAATGAACCGGATCGGGGGACTCGTAAGGTAGCGGAACCGTTTCCATGATCCATCTCACACCTGCGGGCGAGACGAGCTAAGCCGGGAGGAGGTGAGGCAATCGGAGTGCCGTTCCGAAACGGGAGGTGCGAAACGCCGAGCTACACGGGCCGCTTGTGCCGTCAGGGTCGGGCGGGAGCCGGCTTCTCACAGCGACTACGATGAGAGATGCCGTGACGGAGCGTGAAATGAAGAAGCCCGCGACGGTCGTGTCGCGGGCTTCGAGCGGCATTCGGGAACAGCAATATCAGTCGCCGCCTTGCTTGAGCAACTGCCCGATCGCGTTCCCCGGCAACTTGGCCGTCAGGACCACGCTCTTCTCTTTCACGTCGCTCTTGAGGCTCTTGCCGGCCTCGACCAGTGGCTTGAGTTCGGGCTTCTGGGCGGCCAGGAACGGCAGCGCCCCCTTGATCGTGTCGACCAACTCCTTCACCGACTTGCCCATCTCGTCGGCGGCGTCGGCGTCTTTCATACCGAGGGTCACGTCGAGGTTCACGTCGGCGGTCACGCGGACGACGGCGACAATGGATTCCAGCCCGGCGAGCTGGCCCTGGAGGTTCGGGCCGGGGCCGCCGGCCGGAATCTTGACGTTGTCCAGCTTCCCCTTCACCACCGACACCGCCCACATCGACGCCTTGTCGTCCATCTTGGCGACGAGGCCGGCCAGGTCTTTCCCGATCACCACCGTCTTCGCGGTCGCGGCGGCGAGGGCGGTGGTGATCGTCTTCTTCTCGTTCCCGAGGACCACGGTGGTGTCGTCGACGACCGTGCCGTACACCGGGTTGCCGTTGTCCGGCTGATATTTGAACATCACGTCCTTGCCGTCCTTCACCAGCGTGAAGTGGTCGCCGTCCTTCTTGGTCTGAGCCTCGGCCGCCTTGTACAGCTTCTCCGGGTCGAATTTCCCGTGCAGGATGGCCAGGAACTTCATGTCGGTCTGGTCCTTGCCGGACCCGCCGATCACCACCTTGTCGACATCCTTGAGCGGGTCGAGGCCGAGGTCGGCCAGGAACTTCTGGGCGTCGTTCCCCTGCAGCGCCTGCTTCATCTGCTCCAAAGCGTACTTTTTGACGATGTCGGACTCGATCACCTGCTTGACGTTGATGTACACGACCGAATCGGTCTCGGCCGGGAGGAGCTTGTCGGGTTCGGAGGCCCGGACGGGCGGGGCGGCGAACACCGCGGCGAGGGCGGCGGCCAGCCCGAGGCGGGACGTGCGGAGCATGGAAGAAGCGTCCTTTCTGGGAACGTCGGGCCGGCCGCCGGAGTTGGCGGCCGGCGGGAATCGGCCCGCGGTCACGACACATTCTACCCGGCCCGCGGCGGGGGGGTTTCGGAATCGCGGGGGCTAGACGCGGGCGGCGGCGAGCGCCCGCACGAAGAGCGCGCAGAAGGCCGGCAGGTCGTCCGGGCCGCGTGCGGTGACGAGATTCCCGTCGCGGACGACCGCCTCGTCGCGGAAGAGGGCCCCGGCCGCCCGCACGTCGTCGCGGATGCCCGGGTCGCACGTCACCATCCGGCCGTCGAGGACGCCGGCGCTGATGAGCAGTTGCGCCCCGTGGCCGATCGCGGCGACCCGCGTGCCGCCGTCCTGCATGAACGTCCGGGTGACATCCACCGCCTCCTCGCGGAGGCGCAACCGCTCGACCGCAACGCCGTCGGGAATGATCAGTGCGTCGTACTCGGACGGGTTGACTTCGTGGATGCGAATGTCGGGTTCGATCCGGTAGCCGTGTACCCCGGCGACCGCGTGCATCATCGGCCCGGCCAGCCGCACGTCGAACCCCTCCTCGCGGAGCCGGTACCACGGTACGAACAGGCTCAAGTCTTCAAACCCGTCGGCGACCAAAATCAGGGCTTTCATGCGGCGGGCCTCGGGGGAGGGTCGGCGGAAGTGGTGCGGGACTCCGATTGTAAACCGGCCCGCGTCCGGGCGAAAGGCCGGGTCGCGCGGCGCAAACGTTGATAAGGGGTGTGCGTGCAACTGGCGAAAGGGCATAGGGTTTCGCCGGCCGCCCGCACTGCCGAATTCCGCCAACCCGCCCCCGCACTCGCAATTGACCGGAACCCGGCCCCTCCGTACTATCCCCGCCGCCTTCCGACCCCCTTCGGCGCGTCGCGCCGCGGGTCTGGGGGGCGGGTTCACCGGGGCGGATATGCGGGTCGCCGTCCGGAGCTGGCTGATACGCGGGCTGATCCTCGCCGGGGTCGCGGTTCTCGCCGCCCTGGGGTGGGTCGCCAATTCGTGGGTCAGCCCGGAGCGCGTCCGCGAGCAGGTCATCGCTCACCTAAACGAACAGTTCGACGGGGTTGACGTTCACGTCGGTTCGGCCCGGATGCGCATCCTGGGCGGGATCGCCGTCGGAGACCTGCGACTCGTCCGCCGCGGCGCGCCGCCCGACCAGCCGTTCCTGGTGGTACCGGCGGCGGTGCTGTACCACGACAAGGAACAGTTGAACCGCGGGCGGCTCGTCATCAAGAAGGTCGAGCTGGAGAACCCGCAACTCCACCTGGAGCGCTCCCCGGCCGGTGTGTGGAACGTATCCGAACTGCTGCGCCCCGGCCCGGCCGACCGCCCGGTGCCGACGTTCGTGGCGCGGGGGGCGGTCGTCACCGTGACCGACCACGTCCCGGGCGGGCTGCCGCCGCTCCGGTTCACCGACGCCCGCGTCACCCTGCTCAACGACCCGCTCCCGGTGCTGATCCTCCACGCCCAAGCGACGGCCGAGGGGTACGGGCCGGCCGAGATTCGGGCGCGGCTCAACCGCGTCACCCGGTACGCCTCGGTCGGGGTGGATCTGCCCGCCTTCCCCCTCGGCCCGGCGGCCGCGGCCGTCGCCGAGCGGTTCGCCCCCGACCTCGCGCCCCACGTGGCCAAGTTGACCGCCGCCGCCGCCGTCAAAGCCGACCTGACCTACGCCCCGGACGCGACCCCGGCGTGGCGGCACGACGTGCGGGTGGACGTGAAGGACGGGCGGTTCGACCACCCGGACCTGCCCTGGCCGGTCGAGAAGATCGCGGTCAAGGTGCGGAGCGTGGACGGGCGGGTGAAGGTCGAGGAGGCGACGGCCAAGATCGGCAACGCGGCGCTCAAACTCGCGCTCGAGACGCGGCACGATTCGGCCGTGCGCGGGCCGACGCCGGCCCCCCTCCCGCTTACGGGAAGCGCGACCGGCGGCATCGGCAGCGACCCCGACGCCTTCGCCCGGCTCGAAGAGCACGTCCAGAAGGCCGAGGCGACCGTCACCGGGGTCGCCCTCGACGACGCCCTGTTCGCCCGCCTCGGCGACCTCGGGGCGAAACTCAAGCGCATGTTCGCCCCGACCGGGACGGTCGAGGTCGGGTACAAGTTCACGCGCGAGGCCGCCGGGTGGAGGCGGGAATTCGAGGTCCGCCCGCAGTCGGCCGGCGTCACCTACGAGCGGTTTAAATACCCGGTCGCCGACGTGCTCGGTTCCGTCAGGCGGACGGTCACGCACGCCGGGGCCGAAACCACGCTCGTCGATCTCCGCGGCAAGGCGACCGGCCAGACGGTGACGGTGAAGGGGCAACTGACCGGCAACGGTCCGGACCCGGGCGTCAACTTGCGGATCGCCGGTACGAACGTCCCGCTCGACGAGGCCATTATCGCCGCCCTCCCGGGCAAGTTCCCGCCGCTCGTCCGCCAGTTCCGGGCGACCGGGCGGGCCGACTTCGTCGCCGAGATCGTCCAGCAACCCGGCGTCAACCTGTCCGACAACGAGTTCCGCGTCGAACTCCACGACGGGACGTTGAACTACACCCAGTTCCCGTACTTGTTGCGGAAGGTGAAGGGGCGGATGGTCGTGCGGGTCGCCTCGACCGACCCGACCCGGCCGGTCCGCCCCGGCGAACCGCTCCGCGAGCTGCCGGACAGCGACGAGCTCACCCTCGATGGGTTCACGGGCACCCACGGCGGGGCGACGGTCTGGCTGCACGGGTCGAAGCGGCCGATCACCGGGAGCGCGAACAAGAAGTTGCTGCTCCACATCGGCGGCAGCGGGTGCGGGGTGGACGACGACCTGAAGGCGGCGCTCGGCGGGGTGAAGCTCGACGGCGTCTGGGGCACGTTCGCCCCGCGCGGGACGCTCACCTTCGCGGCCGACGTGGAGGTCATCGACCGCCCCGCGTCGCCGGGCCGCCCGCAGGACGAGACGGCGTTCAACCCGGCGACCGACCTGAAACTGACCTTCAACTTCTCCGGCCCGACCGTCATACCCGCGTTCTTCCCCTACGAGATGACCGACCTGTCCGGCTGGCTGGAGTACAAGAACGGTCGGCTCGACCTGGCGCACTTCGCCGGGCGGCACGGCGAGGCGCGGCTGAAACTGGCGGCCGGCGAAGTGCGGTTCTACCCGGACGGCGCGGTGTGGGCGAACCTCGGCGGGGTGGACGTGAAGCCGTTCGTCGCCGACGCCGCGCTCGTCAAGGCGTTCCCGGGGAAGTTGCGCGCGGCGTTCGAGGAGTTGAAACTGCGGGGCGGGGCGGAGCTGAGCCTCAAACACCTCGTCGTACTGACCCCGCCCGACGCAGCGATGCCCCCGCCGGAACCGCTCCCGGTCGGCCCGGCGGCGGTCAATCCCGTGTCCCCCCTCCGCTCGAACGGAGTGTGGCCGCCTCTGGCTCCCTCTTCCCTCTTAGGGAAGGGGGTTGGGGGGTTCGGTTCTGCCCGCCCCATCGCCCGCGGCCAAGCCGCCGCCTCGCCACCACCCGACCCCGTCGTCTACTGGGACGCCGAACTCAAGCTCGCGGGGGCGGCGCTGGACACCGGGGTCGCGTGGGACGACCTGTTCGGGGCGGTCGCGTGCCGCGGGCGGTACGAGGGGACTCACCTCGGGCTGGTCCGCGGCAACATCTGGCTCGACCGGGCGACGGTGGCCCGCCAGCCGGTGACGGGCATCAAGGGCCACGCCCGGGCCACCGCCCAGCGGCCCGATCCGGCCCGCCCGGGACAGTACCTGCCGATCGAACTGGAGTTCGCCGACCTGTCCGCCGACCTGTTCCACGGGGCGGTCGGGGGCGAGGCCCGGGTCGTCGTCGCGGAGCCGGTCCGTTACGAGCTGTGGCTGGCCGCGACCGACGTGCAGCTTGAAGAGGTCGCCCGCCACTACAAGCTCGGCACCGACGCCGACTTGAAGGGCGTCGCCCAGGCCCAACTCCGCCTGTTCAACCGCCCCGACCCGAAGACCGGGGCGTGGGCGACCGAGGGGACCGGCAAGATCGACGTGCCGGCCGGCCGGATGTACAACCTGCCGGTCCTGCTCGACCTCGTGAAGGTGCTGAAACTCCAGGCCCCCGACAAGACCGCGTTCGAGGAGGCCCACGCCGTCTTCCGCGTCCAGGGCGACCGGATCAAGGTGGACCAGCTCGACCTGATCGGCAAGGCCGTGTGCGTCGGCGGGTCGGGCGAGTTGGACGCGACCGGCGAGTACGTCCGCTTCGAGTTCTACACCCTCGGGTCGCAAATCCTCGCCCGCCTCGTGAACACCCCGGTCGGCGACCTGACCGCGTTCCTGAGCAAGAACCTGTTCCAGATTCGGATGACGCGCGAGGGGGGCGAGTTGAAGTACCGGCCGGAGCCGATCCCGGTCGTGACCGACCCGATCCGCGCGGTCATGGACCGGCTCAAAATCCGGGCCGGCCGCCCGGCCGCCAAGTAGCACCCGCCGCCCCCGGGCACCGGAGACGTTCGCAATGGTCGGCAGCATCCTGAACCGGACGATCTTCTGGGAGCTGGTGAAGGTCTTCCTCCTGTCGCTCGGCAGCCTGACCGGGCTGTTCCTGGTGGCCGGGCTGATCCAGCAGGCGAGCCAGCTCGGGCTGTCGCCGGGGCAGGTGCTGGCGATCATCCCGCTGTTCGTCCCGAGTACCCTGCCGTACACGATCCCGGCGACGACCCTGTTCGCGTCGTGCGTCGTGTACGGGCGGCTGGCGCACGACAACGAGGTGGTGGCGATCAAGGCCGCCGGGGTCCACCTGTTCTCGATCCTCAAGCCGGCCCTCGCCCTTGGGTTCCTCACCGCCGCCGTCACCGGCGGGCTGTACTACGCCGTCATCCCGGTCACGCAGCAGCGCCTCCAGGACGAGATCCTCCGCGACCCCGAGGAGGTGCTGTACAACGCCCTCCGCCGCGACCGGTGCATCCGCCACCCCACGTTCCCCTACGTCCTGTACGTGAAGGACGTGCAGGGCCGGCGGCTGGTGGACGTGGTGTTGAAGCGCCGGGTAAAGCTCAAAGACGCCCGGACCGGGACCGAGGTGTGGAGCGGGTACGACTTCGTCGGCCGGGCGCGGGAGGCCCGGCTGCGGGTGGACGCGGCCGAGAACCTCCTCTACCTCGACCCGGACCGCTTCGTCGTCTACGACCCGAAGGTGCAGGGGACGACGGCGTCGAACGGCCCGTTCCCGATCCCCCTGCCGGACAACCTGACGGCGGGCGACGCCCGGACCCGGCCGATGTCCCTGTCGTGGGACGAACTCGGCCCGCGCGTGGAAACCCTCGCCGGGGAGCGGGCCGAGAAACAAGCGAAGCGCGACGAAACCCGCGCGGCGACCGACGCCCTGCCGGACGGGGAGATGAAGAGGCTCAGCCAGGGGCAGGACCGCCACTTCAAGGCGCAGATCGACAACCTCAGTCGGTCGATCCGGAACGTCCAGGAGCAATTCTACATGCGGCCGGCGCTGGCCGGCGGGTGCCTGGTGTTCGCGCTGATCGGCTGCCCGGTTGGCATCTGGGCGAACCGGGCCGACTACCTGAGTACGTTCGTCATCTGCTTCCTGCCGACCGTGATCGTGTACTACCCGCTGCTACTCGCCGGGTCGAACATGGGGAAGGACGGCAAGATTCCCCTCGGCCTCGGGTGCTGGGTGGCGAACATCGTCCTCGGCAGCGCCGGCCTCGCCCTGACGTGGCGACTGCTACGGCGCTGAGTTAGCGGGCAAAGCCCACCCATAGCGATGGGTGGGCTTTAGCGATGAATGGGCTTTCAGCCCGGCCGCCGCACGAACCGACTGAGGACGACGGCGGCCGCGAGCAGTCCGGCGGACAGGTAGAACGCCCCGGCGATGCTCCCCGTTTCCTTCTCGATGTAGCCGCCGAGCTGGGTGACGAAGAAGGCGACACCCCAGCCGAGGAAGACCAGCCCGTAGTTCAGCCCGAGGTGCTTCGACCCGTAGTAGTCGGCCGTCAGCGCCGGCATCAGCGACAGCGTCCCGCCGTACTGCCAGTACACCACGCCGACGAGTACGAAGAGTAGCCACACGTTACCCGACGCCATGACGGTCGGCAGGGCGACGAGGCAGGCGGTCGCGGCCAAGCCGTTCAGGGCGAAGGCGTTCGTCCGCCCGACGGCGTCCGAGTACGTCCCGGTGCCGACCCGCCCGCTGGCGTTCATCAGCCCGCCGTAAGACGCGAGCAGCCAGGCGTTCGCGGCGAAGAAGGCGATCCCGCTCGCGGTTTTATTGAGCATCGGGGCGGCGTTGCCAATCACGAGCAACCCGGCTTGCGCCGACCCGACGAACAGGAAGACGAGGGCGAAGAACTGCCACGTCCCGAGCATCTCGGGGGCCGTGCGGTCGGCGGCGACGGCCGGCCGGGGCTTCGCCGACGGCGGGGCGGCGGGGGGGGCGTAGCCGGGCGGCGGCATCTTCAAGAACTGCCCGGCGGCGACGATCACGGTGGCGAACAGCACCCCGAGGGCGACGAAGCTGCCCGTCAGCCCGTGGTCGCGGATCAATTCTTTGGCGAGCGGGGCGATGTAGACGGCGGCCCCGCCGTACCCGCCGACGACCAGCCCCACGATCAGCCCGCGGCGGTGCGGGCCGAACCACCGCACCGCCGCCGGCGTCGCCGCCGCGTACCCCAACCCCATCCCGATCCCGCCGAGTACGCCGAACCCGAGGACCAGCCCGGCGTAGCTCTTCATCAGCCCGGCCGTGACGCACCCGGCCCCGAGGCACAACCCGGCGAGCGTCGCCCCGGCCCGCGGGCCGTAGCGGTCTTGCAGCCGCCCGCCGGGGACCATGCAGAGCGCGAACGTGAACCCGCAGATCGCGTAGGCCCACGTCGCCTCGGCCGGGTCGAGGTAGACCCACCCCTCGTTCACGCCGGTCATCGGCGTGCCGGGGGCCACGCCCGCCGGGGCGATCAGGTTGCCCTTCCACACGCTCCAGGCGTAGAGGATGCCGAGGCACAGGTTGACCACCACCCCGGCCCCGGTGACGACCCAGGCGCGGGCGGGGACGGCGGGAGAGTGCCCCATGAGAAGATCGCTTCCGTAGGTCGGGCCGAGTCTTCGAGGCCCGACGCGGGGGAGGGTGTCGGGCCTCGAAGACTCGGCCCGACCTACAAAGTCTCAGCGCGACTCGGCGACGAGGTACTTCTTGACGAACCCCTCGTCGAGCGTCACGCCCAGACCGGGGCGGTCGGGCACGTCGATCCAGCCGTCCACCGACTGCACCTTTTCGACCGTTAAATCGTGGCGCAGGGGCGAGTCCTCGACGCAATCCTCGAAGACGAAGGCGTCGCGGCAGGTGCTGAGCCAGTGGAGGCTGGCGGCCACGGTGAGGGGGCTGGTGTAGCAGTGGTTGCACAGGCGGGCACCGATCTCCTCGACCCGTGCCCGGATGTACGCCGCGTCGGTGAACCCGCACCGCGACAGATCGACTTGGTACACGTCGAGCGCCCGGCGGTCGATGAACGGGCGGAACGACTCGCGGCCGCACTCCCCCTCGCCGGCGGCGATCGGAATGGGCGAGCGGTCGCGGAGCCAGACGTAGCCTTCGATGTCGTCCTCGCGCAGCGGCTCCTCGAACCACTCGGGTTTGTACTCGGCGAAGGCGTGCGCCCGCCGCAGGGCGGTGCGGGCGTCGTACACGCACCCGGCGTCGATCAGGAGGGTGGCGTCGCCCAAGCCCTCGCGGGCACCCTTGACGAGGTCGATGTCCACCGCCTCCGACGTGCCCATCGGCTCCCACCCGAACTTGACCGCCGTGTACCCCGCGGCCACCCACCGGCGGGCGATGTCGGCCGTCTCCTTGCCGTCGCGGCCGAACAAGATGGATGCGTACCCGCGGATGCGGGCGTGCTGCTTGCCGCCGAGCAGCCGGTGGACCGGCTGGCCGAACGCCTTGCCCTTCAAGTCCCAGAGGGCCATATCGACGGCCGCCATCGCGGTGATGCCGACCGCCTTGCGGCCGAAGTACATCGTCCGGCGGTACATCAACTGCCACAGGCGTTCGGTCTCCAGCGGGTTCTCGCCGACGAGCAGGAGGCGCAGCCCGCAGGCGATGTTGTGGCTGAACGGGGCGTCCACGATCGCCTTGACCACCTCCGGCGACGAGTCGGCCTCGCCGACCCCTTCGAGGCCGGTGTCGGTGCGGATGCGGACGAGGACCGAGTCCTGGCTGCTCGCCGTCTTCGCCAGGACGTTCGGGATGCGGAGGATCTGGCAGACGACTTCGGTGATCTTCATGGGGTGCCCAGAAAATTAAGCAGTTTTCACCACAGAGTCACAGAGAACACAGAGAGAGCAAAGACCGAGTCAGGATCAAACGTTGTTGAAATACCTCGCTTTCCTCGGTGTTCGGTTTCCCTCTGTGGCCTCTGTGACTCTGTGGTAAATCGTCTTCTTCTACCGCATCACGCTAACTTGCGCGGATCGACATCGTGGGCCACGCAGGCCACGCAGTCGCCTTGCGCCACGAGGGAGGGTGCCCGGCAGCCGATCAGGACGCCGGCGGACGCGGCGACGACCGGGACCGGGTCGCGGTCGGGGCGTTCGAGGAAGTGGATCGCCCCGAGTACCTGCCCCGCCGCCACGTCCTCGCCGAGGGGGACGACGTTCTCGTAAATGCCCGACTCCGGGGCGAAGCGGTAGTCGGCCCAGTCGAGCGCCTGCACCCACCGGACCGGCTTCGCCCGCGGCACCACCTCGCCCGCCAACACGCCGGTCTGCACCAGCACATTCCGCAGGCCGGATTGGGTGATCCGGTGGACCTGCGCCGTCACATTTTCGCTCCCACCCAGCTCGGTGGTGACGACGACCTTGCCCTGGGTCTCGGCCTCGACGGGGAGCAGGCCGGTGCCGGCGATGTCGGCGTACAGGAAGCAGAAATCGCTGTTCCACGCCTCGGTGCCGGCGAGCATCTTCTGCCGCTGCGGGCCGGCCGGGACGAGGTGCATGTGGGCGCACGGGACGAAGTCCATGCTCCGCCCGCCGGTGTGCATGTCGATGACCACGTCGGCGAGCGGGAACAGGACGGTCGTGAGGTAGTGGGCCAGCACCTCGCTCGGGGTGCCGGCCGGGTCGCCGGGGAAGCAGCGGTTGAAGTTCTTGCCGTCGAGCGGGGAGAGGCGCGTCGCCGCCTTCGCCGCAGGGATACTCAGCGCGGGAATGAGGATCACCCGGCCGACGACCTGCTCGGGCTGGAGATCGCGCAGCAACCGCAGGATCGCCACCTGTCCCGGGTACTCGTCGCCGTGGTTCCCGGCCATGACGAGGGCCGTCGGCCCGGCCCCGCGGCCGACGACGGTGATCGGCACCATGAGGTTCGCCCACCCGGCGAGGTTGTACGAGTACGGCACGTACAGGTGGCCGTACTGCTTGCCGGGGCGGTCGAATTCGACGCTCGCGCGGATCGGGTTGGCGGGCACGGCGGGTCTCGCGGGGTGGGTAGCGTTCCGCCCTAATGTCGCGGCCGGCAGTGGCGGCGTCAAGCCACTACACTAACTTCCCCGACCCGCCCGGAGTGTCCCCATGCGAATCGCGGTCGCCCTCCTCGTACTCCCCGCCGCCCTGCTCGCCGCCCCCGCGGCCGACGACCCGGTGTTCGAGCCGGGGGCGAAGCTGAAGGTCGAAGCCGGGAAGGGGTCGGCCGGGGAGGGGCCGGCGTGGGATCCCGAACTCGGCGTGCTGACGAGTGGGGCGGCCGGCATCCACCGCCTCGACCGTGAAGGCAAAACCAGCATCCACCGCGAGAAGGCCGGGACCAACGGTCTGCTGTTCGACCGGGAAGGCCGCCTCGTCTGCTGCGAACCCGTCCAGCGCCGGGTGACGCGCCTCGACCGCGTCGGCAAGCTCACCGTGCTGACCGATACGTTCGACGGCAAGCGCTACAACCAGCCGAACGACCTGACCATCGACTCGAAGGGGCGGATTTATTTCTCCGACCCGCGCTACGGCCCGCGCGACGACATGCAGCTCCGCGACGCGGCCGGGATGACGATCGAAGGCGTCTACCGCATCGACCCGGACGGCAAGGTGAGCCGGGTCGTCGGCCGCGAGGTCGAGCGGGCGAACGGGGTGCTGGTGTCGGCGGACGACAAGTTCCTGTTCGTCGCCGACAACAACAACGACACCGGCGGGGCGCGCAAGCTGTGGCGCTTCGACCTGACGGCCGACGGCACCATCGACCCGAAGAGCCAGAAGTTGCTGTACGATTGGGGCAAGGGCCGCGGGCCGGACGGGGTGAAGCAGGACGCGCTCGGTCGCTTGTACGTCGCCGGCGGGCTGAACAAGCCGAACCCGCCCGCCGAACCCGCCGCCGACGTGAAGGGCGGCATCTATGTGATCGACCCGCGAACGGGCAAGCTGCTCGCCTTCCAGGGCGTCCCGACCGACGAGGTGACGAACTGCGCGTTCGGCGGCCTCGACCTGAAGACCCTGTACGTCACCGGCGGGGGCACGCTGTACAGCGTCCGCACCACCACCCCCGGCCGGGTGCTGTGGCCGGCCCCGAAGGAGTAACGGCGGAATCGGGTTGCCACCGGCCGCCGGGCGTGTTCTCTTAGTGTGTACCGCCTGCCCCCGCCCACGGGAGTTCCCCCGTGCCCGTTGCCCGCTTCCTGCCGCTCTTGGCTGTGCTTGTCGCGCTCCCCGTCGCCCGTGCGGACGAGGTGTGGTGGTCGTTCCGGCCGCTCGCCGCCCCGCCCGTGCCGACCGCGGCGCACCCGGCGTTCGAGGTGCGCAACCCCATCGACCGCTTCGTCCTCGCGAAGTTGAAGGAGATGGGGCTGGCACCGTCGCCCGAGGCCGACCGGCGCACTCTCGTCCGCCGCCTCGCGTTCGACCTGACCGGCCTGCCGCCGACGCCCGAAGTGGTCGAAGCCTTCTTGACCGACACGTCGCCGGCCGCCTACGAGAAGTTGGTCGATCGGCTACTCGCGTCGCCGCACTACGGGGAGCGCCAGGCGCGGCAGTGGATGGACTTGGCCCACTTCGCCGAGACCCACGGCCACGACCAGGACCGCGTCCGCCCGAACGCCTGGCGCTACCGCGACTATCTGATCGCCGCGTTCAACGCCGACACGCCGTACACGCGCTTCGTGCAGGAACAGATCGCGGCCGACGTGCTGTTCCCGCACCAGCCAAAGCTCATCCCCGCCCTCGGCTTCCTCGCCGCCGGGCCGTGGGACGAGAGCACCCTGCGCGACATCCGCGAAGACACCATCGACCGCGAAATCGGCCGCTACCTCGACCGCGACGACATTGTCACCACGGTCATGTCCACGTTCCAGGGCCTAACGGTCCAGTGCGCCCGCTGCCACGACCACAAGTTCGACCCGATCGCCCAGCTCGACTACTACCGCCTACAAGCCGTGTTCGCCGGCGTCGGCCGCGGCGACGTGGGCTTCGACCCCGACCCGACGGCCGCGAAGAAGCGGGCGGAATTCCGCGCCCGGCTCGCCGCCCTCGACCGCGACGACCCGGCCCTCGGCGCGACCTTCGCAGCGCCCGAGTTTCGGAAGGAGGTCGCGGAATGGGAGGCCGGGCACCGCGGCGACGGGGTCGCGTGGCAGGTACTCGACGCGGCGAAGCTCGCGTCCGCACACGGCGCGACGCTGACGAAGCAGCCCGACGGCTCGGTCCGATCCGAGGGGGCGCGACCAGAGCAAGACACCTACACGCTCACGGCCCGGGTGAAGTTCAAGGGCGTGACGGGCGTGCGGCTCGAACTCCTCGCCGACGACGCGCTGCCGCACCGCGGCCCCGGCCGGCAGGACAACGGCAACCTGCACCTGAGCGAATTTTCGCTCACCGCCGCCGCAGTCACGAATGGAACACCCGAGGCCGCCCGCCCGGTGCCGCTCCGCAACCCGACCGCCGACTACGACCAGCCCGGCTGGACGGTCGCGCACGCCCTCGACGGTAACCCGAAGACCGCGTGGGGCATCTACCCGCAGGTCGGCCACGGCCACGAAGCGGTGTTCGAGTTCAAGGACGCGCTCGGCGACGGCGGGCAAACGGAACTCACGATCAAGCTCGACCAGTTGCACGGCGGCGGCCACCTGATCGGCCGCTTCCGCCTGTCTGTCACGACGGCCGTGCTCCCGCTCAAGGTGTCGCCTGCGCCGCCCGCAATTCGCACCATCCTCGCCACGCCCGCCGAATCCCGCACTCCGCAACAGACCCGCGAACTCGCCGCCCACGTTCTCCGCGAGCAAACGACCGCCGCTCTCGCCGCACTTCCCGGCCCGCAGTTCGTCTACGCCGCCGCCCCGAACTTCAACGCCGACGGCGGGCACAAGCCGCCGGCAGCCCCGCGCCCGGTCCACCTTCTCAAGCGCGGCGACATCCGCAAGCCCGGCGAGGCGGCGGAGCCGGGCACGGTGACGTGCATTCCCGGCTTACCGGACCCCTTCGACCTGCCGGCGGCGCACCCCGAAGGGGCGCGGCGGGCGGCGCTGGCGAAGTGGATCACCGACCCGAAGAACCCACTGACGTGGCGCGTGGTCGTGAACCGTGCGTGGCAGGCGCACTTCGGCCGCGGGCTGGTCGGCACGCCGAGCGACTTCGGCAAGATGGGCCAGACCCCGACCCACCCGGAACTCCTCGACTGGCTCGCCGCCGACTTCCGCGACAACGGCCAGTCGCTCAAGAAACTCCACCGGCTGATTGTGACGAGTTCGACCTACCGCCAGGCGTCGCGGCACGACGCGAAGACCGCCGAGGTCGATGTCGATAACCGCTACCTGTGGCGGATGACGCGCACCCGCCTCGACGCCGAACAGGTCCGCGACGCCGTGTTGCAGGTCAGCGGCCGGCTCGACAAGACGCCCGGCGGCCCGTCCGACCAGCAGTTCGCCATGCGGCCGGGCATCCACGTCACGCCGGTCGTCGAGTACGGCAAGTTCGACTGGGACCGCCCGCGGGGGCACCGCCGCAGCGTCTACCGCTTCGTCTTCCGCACCCTGCCCGACCCGCTCGTCGATTGCCTCGACGGGGCCGACGCCTCGCAACTCACGGCGAAGCGGAACGAGTCCGTGACGGCCCCGCAGGCGCTGGCGCTGTTGAACAACGAATTCCTGCTGGTCCATTCCAAGGCGTTCGCGGCCGGGTTGGAAAAGCTGTCGCCCGCCTCCGACCGCCAGGTCGCGCTGGCCTGCGACCGCGTCTGGAACCGCCCGCCGACCGCCGACGAGCAGAAGGCGTTCGCGGCCTACCTCGCCAAGCACGGCCTGCCGAACTTGTGCCGGGTGCTGTTCAACTCGAACGAGTTCCTGTTCGCCGACTGACGCCGTCTTGTGGCACAGGTCTCCCGACCTGTGCTTGAGGTACGCGCACAGGTCGGGAGACCTGTGCCACAAGAGATCAGCCATGACCGTATCAAATCGCCGCGATTTCCTCTGGCGCTTCGGCGGCGGGCTGGGTGGGGTCGCACTCGCCCAACTCCTCGCCGAGGCCGGCGAACTCACCGGCATCCCCAAGCCCGACCCGGCGCTCAACGGCGGCTTGCACCACAAGGCGAAGGTCAAGCGCGTCGTGCAGCTGTTCATGAACGGCGGGGTCAGCCAGCCGGACACCTTCGACTACAAGCCGGAACTGGTGAAGGGCCACGGCAAGCCGTTCAAGCCGGGTACGGGCGAGAAGGTCGAAGGCGTCACCAGCACGCCCGGCAACCTCATGAAGAGTCCGTTCCCGTTCAAGCGGCACGGGCAGAGCGGGCGGTGGGTGAGCAGCGTCTTCCCGCACCTCGCCGGGCAGGTGGACCGGATGGCGTTCCTCATGGGGATGGCGGCCAAGACGAACGTCCACGGGCCGGCCAGCTACATGATGAACACCGGGTTCATCCTCCCCGGCTTCCCGTGCATGGGGGCGTGGCTCTCTTACGGCCTCGGCCGGCTGACCGACAACCTGCCCACGTTTGTCGTCCTCCCGGACGCCCGCGGGCTACCGTACAACCAGAAGGGGAACTTCGCGTCCGGGTTCCTCCCGGTCGCCCACCAGGGGACGATCCTCAACGCCGGCGGCAACCCGCCGATTCCCGACCTCGCCCCGTCGCCGAAGGCCGACTTCGTCACCCCCGCCGCCGACCGCGACGCCCTCGAACTCCTCGCGGCGGTCAATCGCACCCACGCCGCCGCCCGCCCCGGCGACACCCGCCTCGACGCCCGCATCGCCAGCTACGAACTCGCCGCCAAGATGCAGACGCACGCCCCCGAGGCGCTCGACCTGGGGCGCGAAACGGTCGAAACGCGCAAGAGCTACGGCATCGACGACCCGGTCACGGGCGACTTCGGCCGGCGCTGCCTGCTCGCCCGGCGGTTGCTCGAACGCGGGGTGCGGTTCGTGCAGGTGTGGAGCGGGGCCGGCGGGCCGAGCAACAACTGGGACAACCACACCGACATCGTCAAGGAGCTGCCGCCCATCGCCGCCCAGGTGGACCGTCCGGCCGCGGCGCTGCTGCAAGACCTGCACGCCCGCGGGTTGCTCGCCGACACGCTCGTGGTCTGGAGTACCGAGTTCGGGCGGCAGCCGTTCACCCAGGGGGCGACGGGCCGCGACCACAACGCCGGCACGTCGGTGGCGTGGCTCGCCGGGGCCGGGGTGAAGGGCGGGGTGGCGCACGGGTCGAGCGACGAGTGGAGCTGGCGGGCGGCCGACGACAAGACGTACAGCTACGACCTGCACGCCACCATCCTGCACCTGATGGGCATCGACCACGAACGGCTCGCGGTCCGCCACGACGGCACCGACCGCCGCCTCACGGATGTCCACGGGCACGTCATCAAGCCGATTCTGGGTTGAAGCCGCCCGGGGTTGACACCGCACGAATCGGCGGGCTACCCTCCACCCCTTCGAGGCCGGGGTCGGGGACGCCCCATGCTGGACGATGTCGATCTGCTGGTGTGCGGGGCCGGGCCGGTCGGGAGCGTCGTCGCCGAGCGGGCGGCCGCCGTCCTCGGCTGGACGGTGCTGGTCGTGGACCGCCGGCCCCACGTCGCCGGGAACTGCTACGACTCGTTCCACCCGAGCGGCGTCCTCGTCCACAACTACGGCCCGCACTACTTCCGCACCAACGACGCGGCACTGCTCGAATACCTGTCGCGCTTCACGGAGTGGATTCCCGCCCACTACGAGGTGAAGAGTTCGGTCCGCGGCCGGCTCCTCCCGTTCCCGATCAACCTCACCGCGCTCGAACAGTTCTTCGGCCGCCCCCTCGACGCCGCAACGGGGGAAGAACTCCTGCGCGGCTTGCGGCAACCGATCCGCGACCCGCGGAACTCCGAGGAGTTCGTGCTGAGCCGGGTGGGGCGGGAGTTGTACGAGGCGTTCTACCTCAACTACACGACGAAGCAGTGGGGCGTCCACCCGCGCGACCTCGCCCCGGGGGTGTGCGGCCGCGTCCCAGTGCGGCTGACGCGCGACGGGCGGTACGTCGATCACGAGTTCCAGGTGATGCCGAAGCGCGGCTTCACCGCCCTGTTCGCCCGCATGTTGCGGCATCGGAAGATTCGCGTCCTCCTCGACTGCCCGTTCGCCGACGTGCGCGACCTCGTCCGGCCGCGGCGGGCGACGGTCTACACCGGCCCGATCGACGACTACTTCGGCTGCCGCTTCGGCCCGCTGCCGTACCGCTCGCTGCGGTTCGACTTCGTCCCCCACGCGGCCGAGTTCGTGCAGCCGTGCGTGCAGATCAACTACCCGAACGACCACGCCTACACGAGGTCAGTCGAGATTAAGCACGTCACGGGGCAGGTGCATCCCGGAACGGTCGTGAGTTATGAGACGCCGACCGCGACGGGGGAGCCTTTCTACCCGATCCCGCGGGCCGAGGGGTCGGCGCTGTACGAGCGGTACGCCCGTCTTGCCGAGTCCGAGTGCGCCCGGCGGAGCGTCTACTTCTGCGGGCGGCTGGCCCAGTACCGCTACTTCAACACCGACGAAGTCATCACCGAGGCCCTCCGGTGCTTCCGCCGAATCGAAGCGAACCACGCGACCCCCGCCGGAGTGTCTGCTTCGTCGCCGGCGCGGGCGGCCTGATGGCCGATGGCATCGCGGCTGTCGCAGCCGTGCAGCGGCACGGGTGGGACGCGCACGTCCTCGACACCGACGGCACGACCCGCGGGCTTCTGGGCATGCACGTCCACCCTCTCGCCGACTTCACGCCACCCCCGGCATTCCGCGTCCCGAATCTGTACGAGCCATCGCGGGCCGACTTTTCCGACGGCGTGCGGCTCGCGCTCGAGCGCTTGCACGCCGAACACCACTTCGATGTCATCGAGTTCGGAGTGTCTGGCGGGTTGGGTTTTCGGACTGTGCAAGCAAAGCGTGCCGGCCTGGCGTTCGGTAATGTCGTCCTCGCGGCGCGGTTGAACGCCTGTAGCCGGGCGGAAAGGGAGCGGGCGTGCCGGTGGCCGGCGGGGTTGGACGAACTCGAAGCCGATTTCGCCGAGCGCTACGCCTTCGAGTCGGCGGACGTTCGCCACACGCCGGAACCGGTCGCGGCCGAATACGTTCGATCTCGCGGGTGGTCGGGCGTTGTGAATCCTGCCGCCGACCCGATTGTCGCCTACGGCGCGGCACTGCCGGAACGATCATCCGGAGTCGAATCACCCGCCCGCACCCCGCTCGTGACGGTCGGGGTTGCGTACTACAACCTCGGTCAATATCTGCCCGAAACGCTCGCAACCATCGCTGCCCAGACCTACGACCAGCTCGAAGTCCTCGTCATCGACGACGGCTCGACCGACCCCGACTCGATCCGCGTGTTCGCGGAAGAGGAGTTAAAGTACCCGCGGTATCGCTTCCTGCGGCAGGCGAACGCCGGGATCGGGGCGACGCGAAACCGCTGCTTGGCCGAAGCCCGTGGCGAATTCTTCGTGCCGATGGACGCCGACAACCTCGCCCGCCCGGACATGGTCGAACGGTTTGTCCGCGGGATCGAACGCAACCCACACTTGGGCGCGATGACGTGCTACTTCCTAGCGTTCGACGACGCCGCCCCGAAACCGGCCGGAACGTACCTGTTCGCGTGCCGGCCGGTCGGCGGGCCGCACGCGGCGGCGAGCATGCGTAACGTCTACGGCGACGCGACCGCGATCTTCCGCACCGCCGATTTCCGGGCGGCCGGAGGGTACGGGACCGACCGCGGCACGTCGAACGAGGACTGGGAGGCGTTCGTGAAGTTGGTCAACCGCGGCGGGCGGATCGGCGTCATCCCGGACCACCTGTTCGACTACCGCCACCGGGCCGGCGGGTTCTCACGCGTTACCGACGGGTTCGCCAATCACCAGCGGGTGCTGTGCGAATTCGCCCGCGCCGACAGGCTTCCTCCGGGCGAAGGCGACGTGCTGTGGGCGGCGCTGCTCGGGTTCCAGCAGGAGGTTGAACGGTTGACCGCCCGCCAGCAGTGCCGGCGCTACAAGATCGCCGACCGCCTCCACGCAGCGTACCGGCGGGCGACGGCCCCGGCCCGCGCCCTCGCCCGCCTCACCCGGCGTTCTTGAACAGTCCGCGGCCGTGCATCCGGTAACCCTTCAGCAATTCGCGTATGCCGTCGTCGAGCGACCGCCGGGCCTCGAACCCGGCCGCCTTCAGTCGCGCGCTCGATACGACGTAGTTCCGCTTGTCCGGGTCTTGGCCGATGGGTGCGAAGTGGAGGTAGAAGTTCGGGACGTGCCGCTGGACGGTCCGGGCGAGTTGTTCCTTCGAGACGTTCGCCGAGTCCAACCCGAGGTTGAACACCCGGCCTGCCATCGCCGTGCGGTTCGCCAGGGCGTGCAGCACGCAGTCGGCCACGTCGCGGACGTGGACGAAGTTGCGCTTGAAGTCCTTCTCGAACAGCACGAGATACCCGTCTGTGACTGCCGCGTAGACGAAGTGGTTGACGAGCAGGTCGAGGCGCATCCGCGGCGACATGCCGAAGACGGTCGCGAGGCGCAGGGCGACGACGTTCGGCGCGTCGAGCAGGGCGCGCTCGGCCTCGACTTTGGTGCGGCCGTAGAGCGAGATCGGTTCGAGCGGCGTGTCCTCGGTGCAGAACGCCTCGCCCGTCGTCGCCCCGTACCCGCTGTTCGTGTTCGGGAAGACGACGAGTTGCCGCGGGCTGCGGAGGCGATTGAGCAGGCGAACGGCGTCGAGGTTGGTGGAGGTGGCGAGGGCCGGGTCGCGGTCGCAGGCGGCGGCCCCGACGATTGCGGCCAGGTGGATCACGGCGTCGGCGTCCTTGAGCGCGTGTCGCATCACCGTCTCGTCGCGCACGTCGCCCTTGACGAAGTCGAACGCCGGGTTCGCGCACAGGTGGTACAGCCCTTGCTGGCCGGTGCCGTACATGAGGTTGTCGAGCGCGGTCACGGCGAAGCCGGCGGTCAACAGGTGTTCGCAGACGATACTGCCGAGGTAGCCGAGGCCGCCGGTCACGAGGATGCGTTCCGCCACGAGAGGACTCCGGGTGTTGGTGCGGGTGACGGGCGGAGTGTAAATCCCGCCGGGCACGCCGATCAAGCCCGCTTCGGCGTCGCCTTGACCCGCCCGTACACCGCGGGCTACAACACGGCATTCGCCGCCTCCCGGAAGCCCGTCCATGCCCCCCCCCCCCACGCTGTCGCTGATCGTCCCGACGCGCGGCCGGCCGGCTCCGTTGCGCCGGTTCCTCGACAGCGTGGCGTCAACGGCGCGACGCCCGGAGCGGATCGAAGTCGTTCTCGTGGTCGATGACGACGACCCGGTAAGCCTCGCCGTGTGCCACCGGAGGCTCAACATACGGCACGTCGTCGGCCCGGCGGGGCGGACGATGGGGGCGCTGAACGCGGCTGGCTACGCGGCATCCGCCGGCGACTTCGTCATGCTCCTCAACGACGACGTGGTCGTCCGCACCCGCGGCTGGGACGATACGGTCCTCGGCTGCTTCGAACGCTTCCCCGACCGTCTGGCGCTGGTCCACGTCAACGACACGCTCGTCCGCGACCGCCTGTGCGTCTTCCCGCTTGTCGGACGGCGCTTCTGCGAACTGGCCGGCGAGATTTGCCCGACCGACTACCGCCGCTACCGGATCGACGACCACATTGAGGACGTATTTAACCTGCTCGCGGTGCTCGGGGAGCGCCGCACGGTTTACCTGCCGGACGTGGTGTTCGAGCACCGCAACGCGGTCGTCCACCCGACGGCCGGGCGAGTTTACCAGTCCGACCCGACGATCCTCGCCGAGGACGCGCCCCGCTTCGACGCCCACTTCCCGGCCCGCAAAGAGCTCGCGTTGCGGGTCATGGCGGCCACCGGCGGCAGGGGCGATCCAGCGGCGTGGCGCGACCGTTTGAGCTGCGTCAGCGACCCGTTCGCGTTGCGCACACCGGGGCGGCAGTATGTCGTCCGGGCGGCGTGGTGGAAGCGCGTTCCGGGCGATGCGGCGGCGTGGGTGAAGCGGGCGGGTGCGAGGGTGCGGACGCGCTACCGACTCGAAGGCGGCGGCGGGCTGGTACACGCCGCGGGGCGGCAGGTCGCGCGAATGGGGTGGGGGTCTGGATCGAAGTAGGGTGGGTCGAGGAGTCTTCGACGAGCCCCACCATTTTCGCGGCCGCGTGGTGGGGCTCGGCCTGCGGCCTCGACCCACCCTACGACACGCCTCAACGCCGACTCAGCGCGAGCATTTCCGCCGGCTCGCGCCGCGGGGCCGCGGCCTCGCGCGGCAGGAGCGTCGGCGGGACTTCGAGTTTGCCGATCAGCAGGTCGCGGTCGAGCGCGTGCCCGGTCATCCGCCGGATGCCATCGGCCGCCGCCGGGCCGAACTTCCGGCCGACCATTTCGAGATACCGCGGGTCGGTGTAGTACGTCTGAAACGCCGCGTCGCGGAAGCGCAGCACCTCGCGGGCGGGGAGGTAGCGGGTCGGCAGCGGCAGGCAGTCGCGCGAGTGCTGCGAGTAGCCGGTCCACGCGGCCGGCAGCGGCAGGTTCTGCCGCTCGGCGAGGGCGTAGAGTGGCGAGCCGGGGTAGGCCATCGCCGAGTAGAAGTTGGCGAACTCGCAGTTCAGGTCGCGGGCCATGTCGAGCGTCGCCCGCATGGTGTCGAGGTCGTCCTCCGGCAGTCCGAAGATGTAGTTCCCAATGACGTTGATCCCGGCCGCCCGGATGCGCTCGATCACGCGGTAGACTTCCTCCTGGTCGAACCCCTTGTCCACGTCGGCCCGGACCCGCGACGACCCGGCCTCGATCCCGATCGCCAGCCAGTTGAACCCGGCCGCCTTCAACTTCTCCAGCATCCCGTCCTTGATCGTGTCCACCCGGGTGTACGCCCAGATGTTCAGGTCGTACCCGCGGGCGATGATGCGGTCGCAAATGCCGAGGACGTGCCGGCGGGTCAGCACGAACATCTCGTCGGCGATCTTGATGTTCCGCACGCCGTAGCGGTTGACCAGCACGTCGATCTGCTCGATCACCTTGTCCGGACTCCACGCCCGGTAGGTGTTGACGGAAGACTTGACGCCGGCCGCTTCCTCGCCACTCTTGAACGGGGCCTGGATGCAGCAGAACGAGCAGTGGTAGGGGCAGCCGAGGGTGGTGTAGAGCGACGCATACGGCTGGCGGTCGGTGCCGTCGAGGCAGTGCCAGTTGTGGGCGCGGTAGCGCGGCATCGGTAGCAAGTCCCAGGCGACCGCCGGCATCTCGCCGTCGAGGTCGGCGAGCAGCGGCTTGCCGGCGTTTTGCCGTAGTCGCCCAGCGTCTCGGTACCACAGCCCCGGCACCTGCGACAGCGCAGGGACCGCGCACTTCAACGCTTCGACTAGTCCGACGAGCGTGTACAACCCTTCGCCCGACGCGACGAAGTCGGCGGCCTCTTCGCGGAGCGTGCGCTCGGGCAGGGCCGCGACGTGCCCGCCGAGTAAGAGGACGGGTTGTCCCGGCGTGCCAGTCTTGATCGCCGTGCAAACCTGCCCCGCCGCCGTCATGATCTGCGTCGAGGCCGACGGTTGGTGCCCGTAGGCGACGACTGCCGCGAGGACGGGGTTCAGGTGCGCCACCCGGTCGGCGACTTCGGCGTGTGTCAGCCCTTCGGCCTCGGCGTCGATGATCGCCACCGACAGCCCCTTGCCGCGGCAGAACGTCGCCATCAGCCCGGCCCAGACCGGATTCTCGACGGCGGTGAGCGTCGCCCCGAGCGACTGATAGACCTGCGAACGGCTGCACGGGTTGACGAGAACGAGGTCGAGTCGGAGGGACATGCTGTGGCTCCCAGAGCGATCAGAGCCTACCCGTTGCCACGGGTAGGCTCATGTGTTCAAATCCCGCGGCCGGCGGCGAGGCCGTTGAGCAGCTCGCACAGGTCGAGAATTCGCCCGCGGTCGAGCGACGGGTAGTTGCCGACATAGAACCCGTAGAAGTGGACGTGGTCGGCGTGCGGGAAATTCTTCCAGGCGTCGTCCCCGAGGAGCTTGCGCAGGTACGGCTGGCGGAGTTGGTTGCCCCCGCCGGCCGTCCCGCGGCGGAACTCGACGCCGTGTTCTCGGAGCGTCGCCATCACCCGTTCGCACAGCACCGGGTCGGCGTCCTTGAGGACCAGCGTAAAGGCGTAGTTGCTGCTACCGGCGGTGGCGAAGTCGGTGCGGTACAGGTCCGGGTCGAGGTGGCGGAGGAAGGTCGTGAGGTTTTCGGTGCGGCGGCGGTTGCCGTCGTCGAGGCGCTTCAACTGCGACCGGCCGATGAGGGCGTTGATCTCGGTGTTGCGCACGTTGTACGCGGGGAACGCGAAGATGAAGTCGGGGTTCAGGTCCGGGTGGGCGTCCAGGTAGTCTCGCCGCCGGCCGGGGCTGTCGAGTTCGCGTACCATCCCGTGCGACCGCAGCATTCGCACGGTTTCGTACAGGTCGTCGTCGTCCGTACACACCATCCCACCCTCGATCGTGCTGAGGTGGTGGGCGTAGTAGAACGAAAAGTTCGAAGCCAGGCCGAAGGTGCCGAGCTTGCGGCCGGCGAAGGTCGCGCCGTGCGACTCGCACACGTCTTCGAGCAGCACGACGCCGCGGCGCTGCAACCCGTCGAGCAGCTCTTGAGATAGCGCGTTGTAGCCGAGGACGTGGGTGAGGAATACGGCGCGCGTGCGGTCGGTCAGCTTCGCCAACACCCGCTCGTTGTCCATCCCGAGCGTCCGCGGGTCGATGTCCACGAACACCGGCCTGAACCCGTTCTGCAGCACCGCCGCGATGTCCGACACCCAGGTGATCGACGGCACGATGACCTCGCCGCCGGCCCCGCGGAGTTCGCGCAGGGCCGCGAGCGTGACGAGGTTCGCCGACGACCCGGAGTTCACGAACACGCTCCGCCGCACCCCGAGCCAAGCCGACCACTCCTCCTCGAACGCCCGCACGTTCTTCGACTGCGTGAGGATCGGGTCGTCCTGCCGCAGGAAGGCACACACCGCGTCGAGGTCTTCGCGGGCGATGTTGTTCCGCATTAGCGGCCAGTCCAGGCCGGCGGCGCGGGGCGCAGTGGTGGTCGGCATCAGAACGGCCCCTTGAATGCGACGCCCTGGAGGTCGGCCCGCTCGGCCGGGAGCCACCCGCACGGGCGGTCCTCGACCAGGTCGCGGGCGGCGGCGGCGACGGTCCGGGCATTCGGGTAGAACAGGTCTTCGAGCGGCGGGGTCGTCGGGCAGGTGGTCGGGGCGAACCCCATGCGCTTGAGGCGCAGGTCGCGGACCCCCTGCAACCGCTCGGCGACCTGGGCGACGATCTCGGCGGCGGCCCCGCAGTTCGTCCAGGCGGTGTCCACGACGACGAGCCGGCCGGTGCGCTCGACCGACTCGGCGATGGTGTCGATGTCGAGCGGACTGAGCCAGATCGGGTCGATCACCTCGGCCGACACGCCGACGGCTTCCAAATACTTCGCCGCCCGCAGACATTCGGTCTGCATGTACGAGATGCCGACGAGCGTGAGATCGTCGCCCGGCCGCGTGATGCGGGCCTTGCCGGGTAGGACGGTGTACGCCGCCTCGGGCACCGGCCCCTTCTGGAAGTGGAGCAGGCGATGTTCGACGTACAGCACCGGGTCGTCGTCGCGGATGGCGGCGGCGAGGCAGCCCTTGGCGTCGTAGGGCGTGGCCGGGGCGACGACCTTGATCCCCGGCACGTTCATGAACATGCCGTGCAGTCCCTGCGAGTGCTGCGCCCCCTGGCCCCAGCTCTTGCCGATCATCGCCCGCACGACGAGCGGCACGTTCACCCGCCCGCCATACATGTACCGGCTCTTGGCGGCGACGTTGAGCAACTGATTCATCGCCAGCAGGAGGAAGTCCATGCGGATGTGGACGTGAATCGGCCGCAGCCCGGCGAGGGCCATGCCGATCGCCGCCCCGGTCATCGCGTCTTCGGACAGGGGCGTGCCGAAGACGCGCTCGGGGCCGTACTTCTCCAGCAGCCCGCGGGTCGTCCCCTGGATCGCCTTCGGGTCGTCCACGTCGAGGCCGAACACGACGACATTAGGGTCGCGCGCCATCTCCAGGTCGGCGGCCTCGCGCACGGCATCGACGAACGACAGCGTCCTCTCGACGGCCGGGCGCGGTGCCCGTTCGACCGCCTTATCCTTGAGCCGCGGCGAAGGCATCGGCGTCCTCCTTGTAGATGTCGGTCATGAGTTCGGCGGCGTCCGGGTACGGACTGTCCTCGGCGAACGCGACGGCCGCCGCGATCTCCCGGTCGATCTCCGCCTCAATGTCTTCGCGTTCGGCGGCCGGGAGTGCGGCCGCGAGTTTGCGTACCGGGTCGGCGGCGACCCACGGCTCGCACTCGGCGAGGGGGCGGTAGCCGAGTTGGTAGTCGCCGCCCGGCCCGACGTGCTCGCGCCAGCGGTAGGTCGTGACCTCGAAGAAGTGCGGGCCGTCGCCGGCGCGGATGCCGGCGACGACCTCGGCGGTGCGCTGGCGCAAGCCGACCACGTCGTTGCCGTCGAGCCGTTCGGCCGGCAACCCGTAGGCTTCGGCCCGGCCGCGGATGTCGGCCTTCCCCTGGCGGCGTGCCTGCGGCGTGTGGATCGCGTAGCCGTTGTTCTCGCACACGAACAGCACGGGGAGTTGCTTCAACACCGCGAAGTTGAGCGTCTCGGCGAACACGCCTTCCTCGCTCGCGCCGTCGCCGAAGAAGCTGGCGACCACGGCGTCGGAGCGGCGCGCCTTGAAGGCGTAGGCGTACCCGGCGGCGTTGGCGATGGTCGTGCCGACGACCGCCGACATCCCCATCACGCCGGCCTCGGGGTCGATCAGGTGCATCGACCCGCCCTTGCCCTTCGTGCAGCCCGTCGCCTTGCCGTAGAGTTCGGCGACCATCGCGTTCAGGTCGCCGCCCTTCGCCAGGTACAGGGCGTGGCCGCGGTAGGTGCCGAACACCACGTCGCTCGGCCGAAGCGCGTCGCACACGCCGACCGACACGGCCTCCTGCCCGATGGACAGGTGGACCGGACTCTTGATCTTGTCGGTCGCGTACACTCGGGCGACTTCTTCTTCTAGACGGCGGACGCGGTACAGCGCCCGATACAGCCGCGCGTTCATGCCCCGACGCCCTCCGTGACCGCGTGTTCCAGGAACCACCGATACGTTTCGCTAATGGCCGTGCGGAAGTCGGTGGCCGGCCGCCACCCGAGCGCGAGTAGGGCGGTCGAGTCGAGCGCCTTGAGCGGCGCGCCGTCCGGCTTCGTCGGGTCGAACGCGAGCCGGCCGCGGAAGCCGACGACCTCGGCGATCGTGCGGGCGGCGGCGGCGATGGTGAGATCGGTGCCACCGCCGAGGTTGAGCGGGGCGTCGCCGTCGTAGTGCCGCATGGCGTACACACAGGCGTCGGCGAGGTCGCGCGAGTAGATGAACTCGCGCCGCGGCGTGCCGGTGCCCCACACGGTCAGCACCGCGTCGCCGTTCTCCTTCGCCTCATGCGCCCGGCGGACGAGCGCGGGGATGACGTGGCCGCTGTCCGGGCCGAAGTCGTCGTGCGGGCCGAACGCATTCGCCGGGAAGCCGGTCACGAAGCGGCAGCCGTACTGCCGGCGGTAGGCGTCGCACAGTTTCCAGCCGCTGAGCTTGGCGGTGGCGTAGGCATCGCTCGTCGGCTCCAGCGGGCCGGTCGTTAGCGACTCGACCCGCAGCGGTTGCGGGGCGTGTTTCGGGTACGCGCACGAACTCGCAAGGTACAGCAACTTCGTTGCGCCGTGGCGGTGCGCCGCGTCCACGACGTTCACGACGGTCCGCAAGTTATCGAGCATCAGGTCGGCGGGGCGGGCGCGGTTGAGGGCGATACCGCCCGACTTGCCGCCGACGAGGAAGACGTACTCCGGCCGGGCGTCGGCGAAGAACGCCTCGACCGCCGCGGCGTCGGTCAGGTCTGGTTCGTCCGGCCCGACGCCGACGAGACGGTCGAACCCGCCGCCGGCGAGCAGTTCCACCAATGCCGCCCCGACGAGCGTGTCGCCGCCGGCGACGAAGACCCGCGACCCGCGGTTCATGACGCCTCCGCGAGATCGGGTTGGGCGAGTTCGCGGAACGACGAACAGGGCGAGCGGTCGCGGGCTTGCTCGGCCTCCCGGTAATCCACGCCCGGTTCGTAGAAGACGATTTGGCTGCCGCTCGGCTCGAACTCGAACGGGACGTGGATGCGGCCGTCGAGGGCGTCGAGGATGTCGCGGTGGCGGTCGGGCGGGGCAAACAAGAGCAAGAACCCGCCGCCGCCGGCCCCGGTCAGCTTCCCGCCCATCGCGCCCGCCCCGAGTGCCCGGTCGTAGAGGTCGTCCACTTCGGGATTCGAGACGATGCTGCTGAGGCTCCGCTTCGCCAGCCACGCCTCGTGGAGCAGTTCGCCGAACGGCAGGATGTTCAACCCGCCTGCCAGCACGTTGATGCTCTCGTCAACCAGTTCCTTCATCATCCGCAATTGCCGGCGGCGGGTCTCGATGCGGGCGACGTAGCTCCGGGCCACGTCGGCGGCGGTGCGGGCGATGCCGGTGTAGACGAGGAGCAGGTGCGACTTCAACTCGGCGACGCGGCCGGGCGGCAGCACCAGTGGGCTGACCTCGATCTCGCCGTCCGGCTGGAAGCGGACGTGCTTCAACCCGCCGTAGGCCGCCAGCACCTGGTCCTGCGAGCCGACGGTTTCCTTGAGCACGTCTTGTTCGATGTGCAGGGCTTCGCGGGCGAGCTGGTGCTTGGTCGCCATCTCGCCGCGCAGCGCGTGCAGCACGTTGAGCAGGCTGACAGTGAACGCCGAACTCGACCCCATGCCGCTCCGCGCCGGCAGGTCGCCGTCGTGGTGCAGTTCGACGCCGCGGTCGATGCCGAGGTAGCGGAGCGTTTCGCGGACCGTCGGGTGGGTGATCTCGTCGATCTTGGTGCAAGTCTCGATCTTGCGGTAGACGACCCGGAAGCGGTGCTGGAAGAACGGCGGCAGGTAGCGGCAGGTGAGGTAGCAATACTTGTCGATGGTGGTGGCCAGCACCGCCCCGCCGTGGTGCCGGTACCAGCCGGGGTAGTCGGTCCCCCCGCCGAAGAACGAGATACGGTACGGCGTTCGGCAGATGATCATTCCGTGATCCCTGGCTCGGGTGCCACCCGGCACCGTCGCGGCGGGCGATCCATCGCCCCGTTTTTTGCCGCCCACTTGAACGCTTTCGCGCTGAGCGGGAGAGATTCCCAGAATGCGGGTCGGTGTGTCAAGTGCGTTTCGGCGCGGTTACTGAGGCTGTCGCCCAAGCCCCTATTTCGCCCCGTTTCGCCGACCGGAACGGCCACCGCACCTTCCGCACGACCGCGCTGTGATAATCTGCAACGGTTGTCGCGGTCCCGCCGGGCCTGCCGATTTAACCGGGTAGGCGGGGGCGTGTGAAGCCGGCGAAGGCGGAGGGCGGGCGATGACCGGGAAGAAGTGGCTGGCCGCGGTAGGCGTCGGGGTGCTGCTCGCCGGGTCGGGGTGCGTGACTTGCTGCCACAAGGCCGCGAAGACGACGCTCGAAGTCGGCCCGGCCTGCGACGTGCCGTTGTGCGACCGCCAGCACGTCTACGTCGTCATGGTCAACGGCGCGACACCGGCGATGCCGTGCGGCCTGGAGGGGCTGCGCGACAAACTCGCCGAGGCCGGCTTCGCGAAGGTGTACTGCGGGCAGCTGTACCACGCGCTCTGGTTCGAGTGGGAGATGGCGCGGGTCCACGAATGCGACCCGGCTGCCCGGTTCGTCCTCGTCGGCTACGATTTCGGCGGACCGGTCGCGGCGGGGATGGCCCGCGCCGCGCT
>Ga0105048_10002349_pt1 | contig 30701 bp, 28 predicted proteins | sample MAT05_FD_78382 | JGI IMG/M metagenome (GOLD analysis project Ga0105048, IMG submission 78382) | Freshwater microbial communities from Lake Fryxell liftoff mats and glacier meltwater in Antarctica - MAT-05 | ecosystem: Environmental > Aquatic > Freshwater > Ice > Liftoff microbial mat | place... | reverse complement strand
GAGGCTAGACCAGAACAAGTTTTTAGGGTAGCGATCGTGGGAGATGTGCCAAAATTAAACCCCCAAGGCTACGATAATCATGGTTTTATTCCCTTAGCTATGATGTTCGACCCCTTAGTTCGCTATGCCGAAGATGGGAAAATCCTGCCCGGTTTAGCAGAATCTTGGCAACTTTCTGCCGATAGCCTGACTTTGACATTTAAGCTCCGTTCGGGTGTCACTTTTCAGGATGGTAAACCCTTTGATGCGGCGGCAGCTAAATGGAACTTCGATCGCTGGGTTAACGTAGCAGACCATGATTGGCTGCCAATTTCTACCAAGATTGCTGCTATCACCGCCCCAGATTCAAATACTCTGGTTTTGCAATTCAAGGAACCCTACTATGCTGCCCTCCAAGAACTATCTTTGGTTCGACCAGTAAGGTTTCTGAGTCCTAGCTCTGTAGATGCTCAAGGAAAATTTAGCAAGCCTATTGGCACAGGTGCTTACAAACTAACAGAGTCCATCAAAGATAAAAAACTTACCTTTACTCGCAACGAGGCTTACTGGGGAGACAAGCCAGCTATTAGTAAGGTGGAATTTGATGTGATTCCTGATGGGCAAACGAGAGTTGCGGCTCTATTAAGCAAAGAAGTAGACATGATTGGGGGTGAATATTTGGGCGGGATTCCCCTAGAAAGTATTGCTATGCTGCAAAGTAATCCCCAAGTAGAAGTGACGATCGCAGAAGGCACCACGACCTATTTGTTACGACTGAATTACCTCAAAGCTCCTTTTAACTCCTTACCAGTTCGCCAAGCTCTCAACTATGCTATCAATCGGGAGGCCTTGAGTAGTCAGGTATTCAAAAATCTGGCAACTCCTGCCAAAGGATTCTTTCCCCCCAGTATTCCCTACATAAATTATCCCAAGCCGGAACTCTATACTTATCAGCCAGAGAAGGGTAAGAAACTGTTAGAAGAGGCGGGTTGGATCGCTGGCAGTGATGGCATTCGGAGTAAAGACGGTCAGCCCTTGAATCTGACTATGCTGGTAAATAACGAACTATCTCCCCAATCTAAACCCATGGCTGAGGTGGTGCAGGCAAATCTCAAGGCTTTGGGGATTAACTTGCAGTTGCGATCGGTGGATGATGGGGCAATGGTTGAGGCGATTAAGAAGGGGAATTTTGATATAACCTTGGGTTTGAGCTATGGTTCTCCCTACGATCCCCATTCTAGTGTGAAGGATTTCTTTGCTTCTACTAAAAATAATGACGATCGCTACTACACAGACCCCGAACTAGACAAACTCATTGAGGCGGTACTTAAAACTACCACTGAGAGCGATCGCAAAGCCCAGTACAGCAAAATTTGGCAATACATGGATGAGCAGGCAGTAGCAGTTCCCGTGTTATTTTCTAAGCGCATCTACGCCATTAATAAAAATGTCAAGGGCTTTAAGTTGGCAGGAACTGAGTATGAACTAAATCTTCAGGGCGTAACTATTGGTAGCTAATAGTTTTTGGGTGCAAGGCTTGCGCCCCTGCTTTTATAATGGAATTTGGTATAACCCATGATCAAGTTCCTCTTGAGGCGTTTTCTGGGAGGTTTGGGGGTATTACTGATGACTAGTTTTCTTAGTTTTACCCTCATTTATTTGGCTCCGGGGGAACCAGCCGAGGTGATTCTTGTCCAGCGTTTGGGTCGCATACCTACGACAGCAGAAACTAACCGCTTGGCAGCAGAGTATGGTTTCGATCGCCCCCCTTTGATCCAATATCTAGATTGGACAAGTCATGCGTTGCGGGGAGATTTTGGCAATTCCCTGCGATCGGGCGCACCAGTCCTAGAAGAACTCCGCCCTCGAATTATCCCGACTCTTCTTTTAGCGGGGGCTACAACTTTATTTACGATCCTCTTTGGTATTCCTATAGGATTACTAGCAGTGTTACAAGAGAAGGGTTTTGGAGATAAGTTCAGTCGCTTTTTCTCCCTCGTGGGAGTATCAATACCAGATTTTTGGTTGGCATTTGTTTTAATCTTAATATTTTCAGTCTATCTACGTTGGCTGCCTACCCACGGTTTAGAAAATCCTCAAGATTTAATTCTGCCCGTGATTTCCCTAGGAGTGGCAAATGTAGCTCGCTTGAGTAGATTGGTGCGATCGCAATTATTAGATACCAAATATCAGGATTATCTACGGACTGCGAGGGCAAAAGGCTTACCAGAATGGCTAGTATGGTTCCGTCATGCCCTACCTAATGGGTTGATTCCCCTAGTTACCTTGGCAGTGAACCAGTTTAGTGCGATCGTTTCTGGTTCTGTTGTAATCGAGACCTTATTTGCTCTGCCGGGGATAGGACAGTTCTACGTGACGGCAGTGCGGTATAACGATATTCCAGTCATTCAGGCCACAGTATTACTAATTTCTACGACTTTTATTGTGATTAACCTCTTCACAGATCTTGCCTACAAATTAATTGATCCTAGGCTGAGGGAGTCCCAGCATTATGAGAATCTCTAAAAATTCTAAAATATTTTTTCAAAAGTTCTCTCGAGGAAATATTTGGCTTTCTCAAAATCCAGTGACAGCGATCGGAATTTGCCTCTTGTTGGTCATAATTCTGAGTAGTATTCTTGCCCCCGTGTTAGCACCTAAAGCTCCTGATGCTCAGGATCTACAGCATACTTTGGCTTTACCTACTTGGCAGCATCTCTTGGGAACAGATTCCTTGGGGCGAGATATTTTGAGTCGATTGATGTGGGCGGGGCGCATTTCTCTGGCGATCGCTGCCCTGGTCCTCTTGCTTAGTCTATTAGTAGGAGGCACGATCGGGCTAATAGCGGGATTTTATGGCGGCTGGGTTGATGAACTGTGTATGCGGGGCATTGATCTATTTCTCTCTATCCCCACTTTTATCCTGGCCCTAGCTTTGATTGGGACTCTGGGAAATGGGTTGCAAAATCTAGCTCTTGCCCTGACTATATCTTGGTTTTCTGCCTATGCTCGTCTTGTCCGTAGCCAAGTATTAAGCCTCAAGAATCAGGAATTTATTACTGCTGCTAGAGCCTTGGGGGGATCCAGTTGGCATATTCTTCGGCAACACTACTTACCATCCATAGCAGGGGTTGTGGTGGTGCAGTTGAGCTTAGATGTGGGATCGGTGATCTTAGCGATCGCTGGTCTGAGCTTCATTGGTTTGGGAGTCCAGCCCCCGATGCCAGAGTGGGGAACCATGCTAGTAGATGCCCGGCCTTTGATGCAAGTTGCTCCCCATACAGTTATTGCGCCGGGGTTGGCAATTTTCTCAACGGTGTTTGGTTTTCATACCTTGAGTGAAGCTCTAGAGAATTGGCTGGAACCAAGAAAATAGGAGTTAAAAATAATGACATTACCTCAAACACAAATTGATTGGCAGCAATGGCTCCAGCGCTGGGATGCCCAACAGACAGGCTATCTACCTAACCGAGAGGCTCGGTTTACTGCCATGTTCGATGTGCTGGAAGTATTAATGCCCCCAGATTTTGTGGCGATCGATCTTGCCTGTGGCCCCGGTTCCCTCAGTCAGCGGTTATTAAGGCGATTTCCTCAAGCAAAATGTATAGCGATCGATTTTGATCCTGTGCTACTAAGCATGGGACAGGCAGTATTAGGAGACGGAAACGGCAGATTAAAGTGGCTAGAAGCAGACTTGAGAGAGATTGATCTAATTAATCTGGTAGCAGAGTTTGTTCCTCCAGATTTTTCTGGGGCGGCAATCGATGCAGTCTTATCTACTACTGCTCTCCACTGGCTCCCCACAACTCGATTATTAGAAATCTATCAGCAACTAGGCAGCCTGATCCGTCCGGGCGGGGTATTTCTGAATGGGGACAATATCTGCTTTTCCCCCAGCCTGCCAACTTTTCAGCAAATTAGTGACAGCTACAAACAACATCAGGAGCAGGTGAGTTTTATCCAAAATGGGGTAGAAACTTGGGAGCAGTGGTGGGAAGCAATTACTCAAGAATCTATGATTGCTGATCTACTAAAGGAACGTCACCACCGCTTTAGGAATAGGATTCCTGAAGAACATCCAAGCTACGAATTACACAGAGCCGCTCTAGAAAGTTCTAGTTTCTCAGAAGTGGGTACAATTTGGCAACAGGGGGACGATCGCATTATTATGGCAGTCCGTTAGCTCCTAAAACTGAGCCGCTCAAAGTTCCCTAAGTTCTCAGTCGGCTGAAGATGCCTGGAACACCCGCGATCCCAATCGTGTTGCCTTGGCTTATACCGAAGATTCCCAATGGCGAAATCGGGCAGAGTTTTTCAGGGGACGAGAGGCAATTCGAGAATTTCTACAGCGCAAATGAGCAAAGGAGCTTAATTATCGCTTAAAAAAAGAACTTTGGTGCTTCACGGGTAACCGCATTTCTGTCCGCTTTGAGTATGAGTGGCATGATGATTCTGGGTACTGGTATCGCGCCCACGGCAATGAGCAATAGGAATTTGCCGAAAATGGGTTGATGCAGCGCAGGGAAGCCAGTATTAATGATGTTCTTATTCAAGAATCCGACAGGAAATTTCGCTGGGAGCTTAAATCAGCATGAATCAGGCAGTGACCACCGCTAATACAGCACTTTTAGCCACGGTTCAACCTAGGCGATTTTTTTCAATATTTATATTAGTAATCTTGGGTCTAGTAGATGGGATACAGATATTTCTTGAAAGCCTCGCGGAGTGAAGCTCTCAAGACATATCTAAGTATTATGAAAGCGCAATGCGCTGTAAGTATTTGGTTTAAGTATTAAATTTCAGATAGGCGATCGCTTGACGCCAGATAATCATTTGCTGTCCCGCCACCTTGAGACAAAGACAATCTGTATCCTGCCAAGCCAGTTTACCCACCAAAACATCATTGGTGACTAGCTTCACTTCAATTTCCTTTTTATCTTTAATAAAGCCTTGAACCTGACGTATACTAGGTAGCCCCGTTTGAAATTCAGCCATAAATTAATCCTTAGTCTGAAACTACATCACCAGAAAATATTACAATCGTTTTGGGGCAGCTAGCCATAATAAGCTAAACAAACTTCTATATTTATCTAACTTCACCCTCTATGGAAATCAAGTTTACCAAGTATCACGGTCTGGGCAATGACTTTATTTTGATTGACAATCGTCAATCTAGTGAACCTTTGCTTACTCCAGCCCAAGCTGCTATTCTGTGCGATCGCCATTTTAGTATTGGTGCCGATGGAGTGATTTTTGCCCTGCCCGGCAGCGAGGGAAACGACTACGCCATGCGAATTTTTAACTGCGATAGCTCAGAACCAGAAATGTGCGGTAACGGTATTCGCTGCCTAGCAAAGTTTGTAGCAACCTTAGAAGACAAAAATGAAGACAAAACTCAGCCCGTCACCTACAACATCCAGACCTTAGCAGGGGTCATGAAGCCAGAAATACTAGCAGATGGCAACATTATTGTGGATATGGGCTTACCCCACCTTTTAGCGGAAGAAATTCCCACGACCCTAGGGGCAGCCGGAATAGTAGTAGTTAACGAACCTTTAGGGGTGGGGGGACAGTCTTGGTTAGCTACCTGTGTCAGCATGGGAAATCCTCACTGTATTGTTTTTGTGGAAGATATTCAGAGTATTGATTTGGCGGCGATCGGCCCCCAGTTTGAACATCATCCAGTCTTCCCTCAGCGTACCAATGTAGAATTTATCCAAGTTGCGGCTCCAGACTATCTCCATATGCGCGTATGGGAACGAGGAGCGGGGATCACCCTTGCCTGCGGAACTGGAGCTTGTGCAGCCGTAGTAGCAGGAGTTCTGGCTGGAAAAAGTAGCCGTAACTGCACTGTAGAACTCCCCGGTGGCTGCTTACAAATTACTTGGTCAGAAGCAAACGATCATCTCTATATGACGGGACCTGCGGAAGCTGTATTCACCGGTAGTATAATGATTTGATGCAGAAATAATTAATCTATGGCGCATTTAGAGCAACGGCGAACCCAAAATGTTAGCGGTGATTTCTATGTAGATAGTACCTGCATTGATTGTGATACTTGCCGCTGGATGGCTCCAGAAATTTTCAACTCTCAGGGTGAGCAATCTGCCGTCTATCGTCAACCGACTAGCTCTCAAGAACGAGCAGCGGCAATGCAGGCTCTTCTTTCTTGCCCAACAGCCTCTATTGGCACGGTAGAAAAGCCTAGGGATATCAAAGAAGTTCAAGCGCAATTTCCGTTGTTGGTAGCCGAAAATGTCTACCACTGTGGTTATCATGCCGAAAGTTCTTTTGGGGCGGCGAGTTACTTAATTCAGCGTCCAGAGGGCAATATTTTGGTAGATTCGCCCCGGTTTGCCCCGCCCTTGGTGAAGCAATTGGAAGCGATGGGAGGTGTACGATATTTGTATCTCACTCATCGGGATGATGTGGCGGATCATGAGAAATTTCATCAACATTTTCAGTGCGATCGCCTCCTCCACGCTGCCGATATTACTAATAGCACCCAACAAGTAGAAATTCAACTCCAAGGGACAGAACCCTACCAATTAGCTGGGGACTTACTAATTATTCCAGTTCCCGGTCACACCAAAGGACACACGGTTTTACTTTACCAAAATAAATTTCTTTTTAGTGGCGATCATCTAGCTTGGTCAGCCAGTTTGCAGCAGCTCATCGCTTTTCGGAGTGCCTGTTGGTATTCTTGGGATGAGTTGGGTAAATCGATGGTTAAACTTGCTACCTACGATTTTGAGTGGGTACTTCCCGGTCATGGTCGAAGATTTCAGGGCGATCGCCCCACTATGCAAGCACAAATGCAAAAGTGCCTAGAGTATATCCACAATGACAACCATTAAAATTGCCACTAGCGATCGCACAATTGCCGATTGTTTCCCCATCATCAAGTACCTGCGCCCCCATCTACAGGCAGAGGAATTTGTAGAGCGTATCCGGCGGCAACAGGAGTCTGGCTATCAGTTAGCTTTTCTTGCCAAGGATATTAGGGATGTTAGGGATGTTAAGGAGGCGATCGCCCCTAGTTCAGAACCTGAGATCAAAGCTGTAGGAGGGTTTCGGATATCTGAATGTTTAGCTTTTGGGAAATTTCTGTACGTAGATGATTTGGTAACTCAAGAGGGCGATCGCTCCCAAGGCTATGGGGAAGAACTTTTGCAGTGGATGATCAGTTATGCCAAAACCCATAATTGTGAGCAGTTTCATCTAGATTCTGGGGTTCAACGCTTTGCCGCTCATCGATTCTATTTCCGCCAGCGGCTAGAAATTACTAGTTATCATTTTGCACTCAAGCTCTAGCTTAGGCAGCGGTTGTAGATCGAAGCAGTTTCTCGAAGAGTAGACCTCCTGCATAAGTCCAAAATTTCTATCAGTCCGTAGAGGCAGACTTCGCTCCAGTAGGCGCGGTTACTCTTCGAGAAGCTACTTCGTATCAACAACCGCCAGCTATATAAATTGGCTCTGATATCTTTGCTCTATTGAGGTAAGGTTCTAAATTTTACTTCGCCAATATTCGCCAATAGAGGTAGCTTTAGGATGACTGCTTTTGTTGCCGTTAGCCGAGCAGGTAACAGTTATTTTGTTTTGGCTATTGGTATGAAAATTTATCTCTTGACAAAGAACATAATCGCTTCACGGACTGATAGAAATTGCGGACTTATGCAGGAGATCTACTATATCTATATAAAGATAAAGCAGATTTAGCATGACTTACAATGTAATTATTTAAGCCCTATTTTAGCAACTGTTTGAATTGATTGAAATAGCGTATAAAATCATATAAATTTGACTAAAACACTCAAAAGATAGAGGCTAGATTGATTTGGACTGTGTAACTATTTAGTTAGTAAAACACGGCATCTCTGAGATAAGAAACTGAATCATAAATCATCAAAGGACATAATATGGTAAATATAATGACCAATAAAATTGACATAACTAAATCCTTACCCCAAGAACAGTGGGCTAAGTTTTTTGACCAGTTTTCAGAGGATAATTCGGGACGATCCATTGCAATTGAAATTATAGATGCGGAAGTCGGCGATGAGGCGTTGATTAGCAATGCACCTCTGATGGCAATAATTTACGATCGCCCCGGTAAAGGAGATGATTTGGTCATTGAAACAGGCAAAAATCAGGTGAATTACGCTCATACAATCAACTCACCCACGGAGATTTCCACCGCCCAAAATCAAAACGGTGAGATAGTTGTAATTCAAATTACTGATGCTACCGACACCAAAACCCTCGTGAAATTACAAGCCAGTTAAATTAATGGGACATCATTGCTTCTGCGCTGAACAAGGCATCACTCCAGATGTGGAAATGATTCCCATCCACCAAATTAATGATTATCTTGAAAAAGAAATCAGACTTTCACCCAATTTTTACCACAGGAGATTACCATGCTCAACTTCATTTCCCAAACCATTACTAAGGTCAGTACTTTAATTGGCAAACTACAATTAAAGCAACTTTTATCTGTTGTTCTAGTGGGGTTTCTATTAATAACCACTAATACTGCAAAGCCTGAGGGGAATAATCCTATAGCCAATATATTGGACAAAATAGGACAACGAACTGATTCCCAAAATGACTCAAGACCAAAAACCACAGGCGAATGGAAACAACAGGCTCGTGAAACAAAGGATAATCCGGGTGAGCGTCTAAAAAGAATTGGCGAGCAATCAGTAGAAGCAGTCAAGGATTTAGGTTCCGTTTACCCAGATACTGCTAAAAGAAGTGCTGCTAGTTTACGTAATGGCAATAATAACTAGACCATCAATCGTAAATTCTTAGCTACAAATCCCATAAATTATCTACTTGATGTTCGTTGATATGCCAGTTGCTTAGATTGGGTACTACAAATAGGTTTTTTATAATTAAACTTAAGCCTGTTTGTAATACCCATTTTTTAAGCAAAAATTAAGAGAAAAACTAGTCTAAAATTTATTTCCATAAAATTTAATGGCGGTGATCTTGGGAGCATCCCACTTTTGCAGATATACCATTTTGCTTAAAGGCAGTGTAAAGGTTTTGGAATTCTTCATCAGTGTTTTTACGAAATTGGGATGCTCCCGGTGATCTTAGACTAATAGTTTCCTTCTAAGATTTACCAGAAGGGGGAACTGCGTGAATTAGCTCTGGTTGGTGTTCGATCGCCGGAAGGTTAATATTTTGAGTGGTGGTTGGGCGTTGATTGCGATCGAGCTTTTCAATCTGCTCAATCTGCACAAAGCCACCGCTGGTAAGAGATTCTTCCAAAGCCTTAATAATCTGAACGTCAATTAAGCCTTCCTGCCCTGATGGTTCAATATTTTTATTTTGCAAAATGCAATCTGAGAAATAGACAAATTCTGCTGCCAGTTGATCATGATCTGCAAATGTCCGCTCTTGTACCTCGCCATCTATAGTCAGAGTGTGGGTTATATCCCCCTTCATGGCATAAGCCTGCTCAACTTTTAAGCTGCCTTTTGTTCCAACTACTTGATAGCTAGAAACCTTAGCCGCCCCAAAGCTACAGGTAAAAGTTGCTAAACGTTCCTTGGGAAAGCGCAGAATCACACTTGTCATCTCGTCTATTTCTTGGAAACGTGGCTCACCATTGTTAGCTGCGGTGGCAAAGACTGCGATCGGCTCATCTTGAAATAGATAGCGGGCTGCATTGATGCAATAAATACCAATATCATTTAGGGTGCCACCGCCCGTTTCCTCCTTGACTCGAATGTTTCCGGCTACAGTTTGCTGCGTAAATACAGAATTGAAGATGCGTGGCTCACCAATTTGACCCGATCGCACAATTTCTACTGCTGCCAAATTAGCTTCTTCAAAATGTAAACGATAGGCAATCATTAGTTTTACACTATTATCTTGAGCCGCTTTGATCATTTCTTCACACTCTTTTACTGTGACTGCCATCGGTTTTTCACATAATATATGAATTCCCGCTTGGGCGGCTCTAATAGTATATTCAGCATGTAAATGATTGGGCAAGGCAATATACACAGCATCCACCTTGCCACTCCTCAGAAATTCATCATACTCTGCATAGGAATAGGTCTGTTGAATCTCATAGGCTTGGGAAAGTTCACTCCGCTTAGTTGGATCATCAGAAACAAGAGCTACTAGCTCAGTATTATCAGCACGACTAAAGGCTGGGAGAGCAGAAGCTTGGGCAAATGCACCCAGCCCTACCACAGCATAACGAATTTTGCGATCGCTATTACTAGCTGGAGAATTTTGAGAGTTGAAGTCCATCATTTTGTTTATCCTCTAGTTAAGCTAAATGCTATCTAAAGTTTAGCAAATCTTCTAAAGAGGCTGCGATTTTTACCTCTAAATTAATAATTTGTTGGCTGTTATCTAACTCAAAAAACCAGTCTAAATTGAAAACAATATGCTTTATATCTACGCTGCCTGTGACTTGATATTGGCTCACTAAGCCAGTTTTTAGAATTTCTGCCCGTTCTGGGTAGGATTTTATTCCTATATATTCTTTCTCTAAATATTGAGCGATCGCTTGCCTGCCCTGCACTAGTTTATCAAAGGGAGGAGTGAGACCAGCCTGTTCAGCAAATAGATCAGCAACGGCTGTGAAGTTCCCTTGATTTAACTTTGTAAAATATTCATTAATAACAGGGGAACAAATACCATCTATGCTTATAAATATATTTGGATTAACGGTAGAAATGTTGTTCATGATGGAAAAATGTGTGAATTGTATATTTTCAATTGTTATAGTTATACTTATCATACAATTTGTTTGAAAACGACTAATGAAATAGTAGCTCTAAGGCTTACTGATTAGTGATTGATTCTCAAATTATTGTTTGAATACAACTAAAATATATGAAATAAAAGCATGGCTATCAATATTGTAATTTGTGATTATTTATTATTAATCTATCTATTGGCTGATTATAATATTTTTCTCAAGAAAGTGTCAAAATAAATGAAATAGTTAGTATCATGAAAAAAAGTAAGTAAAAAATATTAAGGAGATTTTCATGGTGACTACTAATGCAACTACTAATCCAGATGTAACTTCTGAGTTGGCTTCATCCTTTGCTTCTTTATCAACAGATCAGCAATTGGCACTGTTATGGTTTGTTTATAAAGAAACTGGCAAGTCTATTACCCCCGCTGCCCCCGGAGCCAGTACCGCAGCCCCAGCGATCGCTGAAGGACTATTTAATCAAGTCCTAGAGATGTCCCATGAAGAGCAGTTACAAGTGCAGCGTGATTTAGTGGAACACAAAAACTCCTTAATTAGTCGAGAGTATGGGGCTTTAAGTGATACAACTAAGTTACTATTTTGGTACTTACTAGCCCAAGGGATGGATAGCACCAAAATCATTCCTATGCCCGCAGATTACCAGCTTGAGGCTCAAAGCTCAGAATGGTTTGAGAAACTCAAGCCCATTGATCATGGCGAACAAATTACAGTTTTACGGAGTTTAGTGGGAGCTATGGGAGTTGACCCGAACTCTAGTGAACACGATGAAGCAACGGGCTTGTAGGAGATACTGGGTTGAATAAACCTCTGGCGTAAATAACCTGAGTTCGGGATCAGAAAGTTGCTTAATAAAGACTCCAGTAGCCGGGTTTAGTTGTAATTATCCCGTTTAATTCCTTCTTGGTATGGGGCAAGACCAGAAATCTTATTCTCTCTCCTCGCCAAGGGGAGGACTTGGGAGGGGTAATGTTCGGCAATACAAATTAGCTTAATCCCTAACCCGAACTCACGTTATTTAAGCTCAATAGAAAACTGTGTGCAGTAATTCTCACTATGAGAATTACTGACTAGCAACTATTCTCTTTGGCTATCTGGGACTGCTATATTAAGAGAAAAATTAATAAAAAATTCCCTAGAAAACTGTAAGGAGAAAGATATGTTTGGTTTAGGTATCCCAGAGATGGCAATTATCGGTATAGTAGCAATTTTGGTTTTTGGTCCCAAGAAAATTCCTGAGCTGGGTACTGCTTTGGGCAAAACTTTGCGAGGCTTTAAAGAGGAAATGGGGAAAACAGAAGCTGATAAGGTTCCAGATAGTGATGAAGAGAATCCTAAAGAGGATAAGGAAAGTTCTAAGTAGTTAACCTTTTCTTTCTTTCTTAATTATTATTAAATAATTCCATAACCAAATGTTTAACTTTTGTGGAAAACTACGCGATCATCTGTGGAAAACTAGGTGAATCTGTGGAAAACTAAGGCGATCGCTGGTTCTATTAGGATAGATCACTTAAGGGTAGAGAAAGCAATAGGAAGATTAATTACAAATTCTGTTCCATCATTTACCTGAGAATGTAACTGAATTATACCTTTGTGGTTTTCAATAATTTGATAACTAATCGATAACCCCAATTCAGTCCCTAGACCAATGGGCTTGGTGGTAAAAAATGGGTCAAAAATTCTCGATTGCACTTCTGAGGGAATCCCAGAACCATTGTCTCGGATGCTGATTTGAATTTGTTGAGCAGCAGGTTTTTTCGTATTAATAGTAATCTGTCGATCGCTCTGATTAGCAGGAAAAGCATCGATCGCATTACTAATAATATTCATGAACACTTGATTTAATTGGGCGGGGTAACACTCAATCAAGGGTAATTCAGCAAAGTTTTTTACTAATACAATATCTTGCAGACGATGATTAAGTATTAACAAGGTGCTATTCAAGCCTTCATGGATATCAATATCCTTGACCTCTCTAAAGCTATTCTGTAACTTGAATCTGATGCTGGCGAACGCTATATAAAAGACGGTTAATTATTCTCTGGGATTCTTCACAAAGTTCTTCTTGTAATAAGAAATTCCTAATTATCTGGCGATCGCAACTATGCAACCAGCCAGTTTTGGCTACCTTGGCAAATAATTCACTGAGAACGGAGGGAAGCGGGCAAAAATCATTATTAGACATGGGTAATATATTGTTTTTGTTTTATTAACTTAAATTGTAGTGATCAAAAAAGAAGAACTAGGGAATGTTTTAGTAAATTTCATTACGGAATTACCGCAATCTTTTTCTCAGATAAAGTAGGGCGATTAGGAAAACACAGAAATTTGTGAGTAATTAACGATCGCCGCTTACTCCCAAATCGTTAGGGCTAAACCGATAAGGATTTCCTCCGCGCTGCGTGGGAAATCCTTACTAAAAAATCATTACTTCTTCAGGACTACCCCCAAATCCAAGCCTGCTATATTTCAGAGTTGGAGGGGCGTTGTAGGTGGAGGAAAACGGGAGCATCCCACTTTTGCAGATATACCATTTTGCTTAACGGCAGCATAAGGGGTTTGGAATTCTTCACCAGTGTTTTCACGAAAGTGGGATGCTCCCAGGAAAACTGCTGCAAGTTGGGTGTACTAATCTAGGCGATCGCCCCAGCAACCCAGTCATCAATTTGAGGGCAAAAGATTTTACCAAGGGAATCTGACTGAGGGCAAATAAACCTAGGCGCCTCAGGAAAATTAGGGGAAGAAATTGGTAGGAAAAGCAGCGATCGAGCAAATCCGTAAAGGTGAGAATTACCAGATTTTCTGGTCTACGCCAGCGATCGTACTTTTGCAAGACTTCCACCCCACCTAAGTCTTGAGAATTTTGCTTTGCAGTTTGGATCACTTCTGCCAGAGCCGCCGCATCTCGAATCCCCATATTTAACCCCTGACCCCCGACAGGATGGCAACAGTGGGCAGCATCTCCAATCAAAGCCAACCGGGGAGCAATGTAGCGGTCGCTCTGCATCAGTTGCACCGGGAACACAAAACGTGCCCCCACTAATTCCAGCTTGCCCATCTGAGTTCCAAATCTCTCGGTTAATTCTGCTAAAAATTCTCGATCGTCCAAATTTGCCAAAGCTTGAGTTTCTTCGTGGGGAGCAGTCCACACTACATTGCACAAGCCATCGGGTAAGGGCAAAATCGCAAAAGGCCCGCTGGGTTGAAACTTTTCATAAGCAATATCATCAGGATTCTCTGGTTTGACCCTAGTAGTAATGCAGGATTGCCAGTATTTCCAGCCTTTGGTATTAATTCCCGCCGCAGATCGGAGGGGCGATCGAGAGCCATCTGCCGCTACCAACAATTGGGTAGTGATGGTCTGCTCTCCCGTGGGGGTTTGCAATTGCAACTGGACTTGCTGTTCCTCATACTCCACAGCGGTTAGAGAGGTTTCGTAGCAAATATAGTCGGGGGTAAGATAATTTTGCAGAACCTGCGCCAAAACCTGATGTTCCCCTACATAGCCAAGATTTTTAGTCCCCAGATCGACAGGCGAAAACTTAACTACACCGGGATAATCTTGATCTGAGAGATGAATTTGTTGAAATTGGCTAAGGCGGGGCAACATTTCTTCCCAAACTCCGATTTGCTCGAAGATTTCGCCCGATCGCAAGGAAACTGCATAAGCTTGGCACTTAGCTAGGGTTGCTGCCTGCGTCTGAGCTTCTAGGACTATTATTTTTAAGCCCGAATTTTTCAAGGCACAAGCCAGAGTTAACCCTGCAATTCCGCCCCCCGCGATCGCCACATCAAATTGTTTCAATTCCGAGGCATCCTCCCCAGAAAAGAGTGGAGAAATCAGTTGTTGTACCATTACCAAAGATTTATCTTAATTAAAATTTACATACCTATAATTATATTTTAGTACGACTTTAAACAGTTCTACTCTAATCAAACTCTCAGCCCTATCAACCCCCAAAACTATCCCCCTTTGAATACCAAAAATTACCCCCCTTTTTAAGGGGGGCAGGGGGGATCCAGAGGCTGAAACGTAGTCTGGCAGAACTTGTGTGTACACGGTAGCCTTTTAAAGGAGGGCAGGGGGGATTCCCACTGGATCAACCATGGATCAAGATTAAAAACTTAGAAAATAAACCTAAACCTTCTTCAACCAGCTAAACATAGCCCGCAAGTCTTTACCAACTTCTTCAATAGGATGTTCAGCCTCTTGACGACGCATAGCAGTGAAACCGGGTTTGCCAGATTGATTTTCTAGGACAAATTCCCGAGCGAACTGCCCCGATTGAATTTCCTTGAGGATTTTCTTCATTTCTGCTCGGGTGTCATCGGTAATGATTCGGGGGCCACGAGTGTAATCACCATACTCAGCAGTGTTGGAAATACTATCGCGCATTTTTGCCAAACCACCTTCTACAACTAGGTCGACAATTAATTTCACTTCATGAAGGCACTCAAAATAAGCCAATTCTGGTTGGTATCCAGCATTCACCAAAGTCTCAAAACCAGACTTAATCAACTCACTTAAACCACCACAAAGAACCACTTGTTCCCCAAATAAATCGGTTTCGGTTTCTTCTCGGAAGGTAGTTTCCAAAACTCCAGCTCTAGTGCCACCAATGCCTCTAGCATAAGCCATGGCGCGATCGCGGGCTTGTCCAGAAGCATCTTGATACACTGCAAACAGGCAAGGAACTCCTTCCCCTTGAGTATAAGTACGGCGTACCAAATGTCCGGGACCTTTAGGAGCCACCATGATCACGTCTACATCTTCTGGAGGAACTACTTGCCCAAAATGAATATTGAAACCATGGGCAAAAGCTAGAGCCTTTCCTGCCTTCAGGTTGGGTTTGATCTCTTCTAGGTAAACAGTTTTTTGAACTTCATCAGGCAACAAAATCATGATTAAATCCGCAGCAGCAGCAGCCTCGGCTACCGATAGAACTTTTAAGCCTTCGTTAGTAGCTTTTGCTGTCGACTTACTACCGGGATAGAGACCCACCACCACATTCACACCGCTATCCTTGAGGTTAAGAGCATGGGCATGACCTTGAGAGCCGTAACCGATAATTGCGACAGTTTTATTGGCTAATAAATCTAAATTTGCATCACTGTCGTAGTACATCCGAGCCATAAATATATCTCCTACATAAACCTAGTTTTTAGCAATAACTCATACAGAAAGCCGATCATACCAGAATCCGGGAGTGTCTTCAATCTGCAAGATCAAACCAAACAACGAAGCTGTTCAGCTTGTACTGCCAAAAACCATTTATGGTGGTGATATAAGGCAACATTTTTGATAAAGATTAGGAGATTTCCGACAATGAAAATACCCAGTAAAAGGTACTAGATTGGACTTACCCCCTTTAATTCCCCCTTGCAAAGGGGGAAGATCGGAAATTCTGTTCCCTCCCCTTGGCAAGGGGAGGGCTAGGGTGGGGTAAATTCTTTTCAAGAAATCTCCTTAGCCTAGTCACTCTCTCCTTTGGGCAAGAGAGGTAAGCCCCGGCGATCCTGATCTATAACCTTGTCAATTAGTTTTGAGGTTTTTGAGGATTGGAGTTGTTGCTTAAACCAATTAATGCGGTTAGGGACTGGAGTTTGTCCGGGCTGGAGAGATTGGAGCATGTCTGAGAGTTGCAGCACTTCTAAAGATGCAGATTTTGCTTCCCGGAGTTTGTGCCAAACAGATCGCGACATGAGGAGGGTATGTTCGACTCTGGTGGCTCCAATGTTAGTTAAGTATTCTTCTCGCTCTGGTTGGTAGTCTGCTGAGGCTAGTTCTAAATGTTGAGCCGGAAATTCTTGAACTACCTTTGCCATTTGGGCTAGTAGTTCGGGGTAGAGCCAAGTGTAGGCTGGATGCACGGTGAGTTGGGCTGAGTGGGGAGTGGAAGTATTATGGCTAAGGCGGAGATTAAAGTAACCGATCGCAGCCTTCCGTTGGGGTTCAAAAACGTAACCCCGGACAGATTCGGTATGGTTGAGCCAGTGTTTGATACTTTTTAAGATACTCCGCAATAGCCCAGTCCTAAAATCTTGGGGATGGCGATCGAACACTTGCCGCAACAAAGGAGGCATAGACACCGTATCTAGTTGATAGAGCAGATGAGCATCGGCATTACTTACTGGTAAAAGATGAGAGAGGCTGGAAGCCTGCTCTGAGAGACTTTTGATAATATCTGGAGCGATCGCCCAGTAGGTCATGTGAGCAAGAGGTTGAAACCCATTGAGCCGATACAGAGCCAAAGATTGTTGATCATGAATATTGACTTCTAATACCCAAGTGCGAGCTTCTAAGAGAGTTTCAAAGCAGTAACGGAGCAGAGCAGAACCAACTTCACTGCTATCGGCTCCTGTTGCTACTAAGACTTGTTCGACTCGCCAAGTACTCCAACTCTGGTTGAAGGGCGAAACCTTAATCAATCCCAGGAGTTTTTGGTCTTGTTCCGCCACATAAATCCCGATCGTCCGCTGCCAAGGACTAGGCAAGCAACTCAGAAACTTGAGGGGGCCATACCACTGTTTTAGATGCTCAATGCTCTGGGCAAAAGCTAATAACCCCCCATCGCGATCGCCATAAATATCAGGAATCAAGGCACTAATGGCCTCCAGATCCCGGTACTGGAGGGGGCGAATCAGAGCTTTCATCGGCGAGGAGATAGGTGCAATCATAGGGGCAAAAGAGTGAAGAAGTCCTATATTTCCATGGTCTAAGATGGTCTAAGATGGTCTAAGGCAGCTTGATACTAACATCATAAAGCAATTCCCTATAATTTAGAAAACCCATAATTTAAGGGGGTGTGTTCTGAAGTCCGATCTGGATATCATAGTTAGTCTGGTTATTAGTTCTGACCCGAACCAAGTAATTTCCGCCAGTAGGAGCTTGGAAACTAAAATTTTCTCTTATGCCCTCCGCATCATCCATGATCTGGCCATTAGGACTGTAGATATCCATCACTACTAGCCCTCTGAGTCTTTTTATAGAAAGCCATTGCCCTTTCCTCACGTCAATGGAGTAACTTTTAGTTTGCGAAGGGGTAATGCTATCGGGTATGACCCTTTGTTCTCCCCCTGACAACTGCAAAGGAACTACTTGATCGCTAACCGTAGGAGAAGGGGTGGGCGTTAACGTTGGCGTGGGAGTAGGTGTGGGGGTGGGGGTAAGTGTCGGCGTTGGCGTGGGAGTAGGTGTCGGGGTTGGAGTTGGGGTGGGAGTGGGTGTCCGGGTTGGAGACGGGGTAGAGGGGGAGGCTGGTGTAGCAGGAACCGAAGCAGCTTCTAGGCTGATATTAAATTGAAAATTACTATCTGCTACTCCTGATACTGGTTTCAGGGCAATAGTATACTCTCCTGTTGTTGGGAGAAGGCCCGACCAGCGCTGTACCCTATCGGCAGTCGGTGCGATCGCCCGTTGATTACTATTGAAGACACTCAATAAAACCCCCTCGCCAATCAAAGAAACATTTAACCGCTGCCCTTTTTCACCACGAAACACGTAGTTCAAAGTTTGATTAGCCTTAAGAACTCCCGCATCAGATTGACTATCTCCAGCCGCAAGGCTCAGTTTCTGAGTTCGGAAAGCAGCCGTAGGGCTAGGGGAAACACTGGGGCTAGGGGTATTAGTAGGGCTTACTAAAGTAGAAGTTGTAGGGCTAGGGGTAACTGCCTGTTGTTGACTGCCCCCAGAGAAAATAGTAGCCGCCGCAAAGCCAATCACCGCCGCCGCCGTTGCCATACCCAAGCCAATTAGCACCACTGGAGCTGCCCCAGTACCTTCTGCTGTCTCAATAGAGGGGTCATATTGAGTATTCGTAGAGGCAGAAAGAGGATGAATCCCCCCAACAGCAACGGTTCTGACTTGAGATGGAGGTGGCGCAGTCGGGGTAGGAGCAATGGTTGGTGGGGGGAAGCTAGGAGTGTTATCTGGAATCGAGCCTACAGCCATGCCTTGGAGGGCTTGCAGAACATCTTGAGCAGATTGATAGCGATCGCCCGGTCGATAGCACAGCATTTTATTCAGAACCTGAGCTAATTGTGGATCTGCATCTACCCAGCGTTCCCACTGCCAAGTTAACTGAGCATCATCGTAGAGTTCTTGGGGTTCACGCCCCGTCAAAAGTACGATCGCCGTCACTGCCAAAGCATAAAGATCACTACTAGGATAAGCTCTACCCGCCTGCACCTGTTCACTAGGTGCATAGCCCAACTTCCCTACAGTAGTGACCGCTCCCCTACCCGGCGTAGATACAAATTTAGTCGCAATCTCCTTCACTACCCCGAAATCGATCAGCACTGGCAGAGTATCTTGACGGCGCAGCATGATGTTATCAGGGGAAATATCTCGGTGAATAATCCCTTTGCTATGAATATAAGCCAAAACTGGCAGCAAGGAAACCAGCAATTGCTTCACCGCCGGCTCTGTCAGGTTCCGACCGTAGGCTTTTTGCTCATTTAGTAAATCTAAGAAAGTTTTGCCCTCTACATAATCCTGAACCAGAAATAGGCGATCGCCCTCCGTAAAATTCGCCCGAAATTGGGGAACTTGGGGGTGTTGAATTTGATACAAGGTTGCTGCCTCGCGCTGGAATAGCTCCTTTGCCTTCATTAACACTGCTGGATCCCCTTGAGGCGTAATAAATTCCTTCACCGCGCACAGTTCATGAAATCTACCCTGATCTTCAGCCAGATAAGTCCGTCCAAACCCCCCCTGCCCCAAGAGTTGGGAGACACGATAACGATTTTGGAGGACAGTGCCATTAGCGAGAGGTAAGCTAGTCATTGCAATTTATTTTAGTTTTCTGGATAGGATGCTGTTATTTATTTCTAAGGGGATGAGGCTATTTCCTCAAAGTTTTGACCTTGATTAAAAATATTGGTAATTACTCTAAGTTCTCTAATTATAGTCACCCCTGATTTTTACAGATATTTGGTTACTCAGTAAAAATTTTGTAAATCTTCCGGCTTTAGTTAAGCAACGAAAGGAGTTTGGAGGTAATATTAACTTGAAAATAGCCTTATTATTTGGTGTACCCATGGAAAACCTAGCTTATACCCACGCTGCTTTGGAATACGAAATTTCCCTAATTTCTACAAGACCTTCTCAAAGACCAACCAGAAAATATCGCCCCGTTAGTTTCCAGAAAATGATTACTGCGGCTGCTCTAGCTATCACAGTAATGATGGCAGGGATCGCCGGAACTGTTTTATCTCCTTTGAGCATTGATGCTACCAGAAACTTTTCTCGCTAACTAGAGTTGTTTGGCGATCGTGCCACTACACCTATCAGCAAAAAAAAGTATAATATATCCACCCTAGCCGCCTAGCCAAGGGTGGGTTTTCCTTATCATTCCCGGAAGTAGGTTTCTATCCTATTTCTAGGCAAGTCTGACTTTACCAGCCATGCCACAAATTCTTACCTCCCTACCAACACCGGAAATTATTCCCTCAGAAGTTATTAACCCTGAGTTTGTTTTTCCCCCGACAGATATTGAAAGTGAAGTTATTGACTCAGAAGTTATTAACCCTGAGTTTGTTTTTCCCCCGATAGATATTGAAAGTGACGAACCTCCCTTGGAAAGCTCCCTACACCTCCACCAAATTTTTCTACTTATCTCCTGCCTAGAACTTTTGTGGCAGGGACGTGATGACTACTTTGCCGCTGGTAATTTGACTGTTTACTATAAACTTGACCAGAATAAATCTCCTGAGTCCCGTGGTCCTGATTTCTTTGTAGTTTTGGATACGGAAAAGAAAGATAGAAGAAGTTGGGTTGTCTACAACGAAGAGGGTGTTTATCCCCATGTGATTGTGGAAATCCTCTCCAATAGTACGGCTGGGGTGGATAGAACTACAAAAAAAGCGATCTATGAAAATATTTTCCGTACTCCCGACTATTTCTGGTTCCACCCCTATACTTTAGAATTTCAAGGCTTTTCTTTAGTTAAGGGTAAGTATGAGAGTTTGATCCCTAACGATCGGGGACTGCTGTGGAGTCAACAGTTGGGGCTTTTTCTAGGGGTTCATGACCAAAAGTTAAGATATTTCACCAGTTCCGGTGAACTTGTTCCGACTCCTGAGGAGGCAATGCTTGAGGCGATCGCCCAAACTCAGGCAGAAACTGAAAGAGCAAAATTAGCAATGGAACAGGCAAAATTAGCAACGGAACAGGCAGAATTAGCGACTGAAAGAGCAGATATGGCAACGGAACAGGCAGAATTAGCGACTGAAAGAGCAGATATGGCAACGGAACAGGCAGAATTAGCGACTGAAAGAGCAGATATGGCAACTGAGCGGGCAGAATTAGCAACTGAACAGGCAGAATTAGAGGCTCAACGAGCTAAAGAGGCGATCGCCCAAGCCGAAAAATTAGCAGCCAAATTGCGGGAACTAAATATTGACCCTGATCAGATTTAGAATACTGCAAAAAATCATGGGATGAGCTGCAAGAAAAAGTTGCTCGGTCTGCTCGGTTTTGCCTGATGTCTTAAGCAAATCCCCCCGCAAAGTCATCAAAGTTATCTAGCTCTTCCCCTATTGCCGACCAAGGCTTTTGAACTGGCTGGGGCTTGAAACCCATGGTAATCTGATGTACTAACCATATTTCTTCAGTAGAAACTGCCTCAAAACCGGCGGCTCCTAGCCAAGCATCAAAACTTCCCGTAGGTTTATCTTGGACAACAGACTCTGGGAAAATTTCCGTCAGCCATTCTACGCTACGGAGAACTAGTTGGGACTTATCCAAAATCAATAATTGTCCGCTCCCCTTAAGAATCCGGAAACATTCCTTTACGATCGCCTGAGATATTTCTACGGGTGTTTCCTGAAATAACCAAGAAGCCGTAACTAAATCAAAATACCCCGATGGAAACCCTGTGTATTGAGCATGGCCCTGTTGCCAATGAATTTCAGGGGCTTGTTTAGCCTTCCGGTGAGCCATTACCAACATCAGAGGAGATAAATCCATCCCTGTTATAGAGGCTTGAGGAAATTTTTGCTGCAATATCAGGGTACTACTGCCAGTGCCACAGCCGAGGTCGAGAATGCGTTGGGGTAAGCCGGGGATGCGATCGCTCAAGGTCTGGCGGACTAAGGTTTCTTGGGGAGGTATCAAATACTGGGTAATGGCATCGTAGGAAACCGCAGTTTGGGGGTTAAGATAGCCACCGGCAAGCCCGTGAAATTTTTGTTGATTATAATACTCTGGATAGATAACTTGAGGATTCCGGTAGCGATCGCTTTCTCTTTGCCAATCAATACTTTCCCCGAAATGGCGGAGTTCTGCTTCGTTAATGAGCAGTCGGACTACAGGTTGCAAGTTCACAAAATCTTCCCAGATCATTTCTTTTCTCCCTGTTATTAGCCCCTTATATCTGAGGGTTTTCTGCAACTCAAATATACCTCTATTTCTAAAATACCCTACTTCGCAAAGTGATGTGGTAGAGACACAGCAGTTTTTAGGTAAATATATATTTTCAGCCTAAAAATAAGGGGCTTATGCCCCTTACCAGTCTTCCACAAATTAGATCAAGGCTGTACTTAAGTGCGATCGCTAAAGTGAGAAGTGTAATGATTTTTAAGTGCGTATTACTGCCTTTCCTTCAGGGGTAAATAATTCTTGATAAAAAGCAGTTTTCCTAAAAGATGGTTGTTGATAGAAAGAATCATAGATAAAATCTAGAGGCTCTCCCGTCTGTCTAATTAACCTGCCTTGAATTTGGTAGTCTGGATTTAATTTATTCTCGCTCAAAGTTACCCTACAAATCGCAGTAATTTCATCTCCCTCTGTAACAACTACACCGGGATAAAATACCGGGAAAAATGTGGGGAGCCAATTAGATTTTTCCTCTAAAGCATCAAGAACTTGCTCTGGATCAGTATATAACTGGAGCCAAAGGAGAAATCCATCAATCTTCCCAGATTTAGTAATTTTAAACTTTACTTCTTCTGTGGTTTCTGGGGGGGTAGGTTGAGTGAAATCTAAATCCTCAAAGACTTCGATGCTAGAGACTAAATTTTCTGGGGGTAAGTTATAGACTCCTACTCGGATGTCAAAAGGATAACCCACGTACTTAAATACTTTGTTGATCCAGTACCAATCAATTTGGTTAAAGCTATGGTTAGCTAAAAAGTCATTGGGCAAAGAAATGGCAGCAACTTTTGTGAGGCTTCTTGAAGGTAACATAATGCCATCAGGTTTTAGAAACCGGCGAGAGCTATTAATGATCGGGGTAACTCCTTCGGAACTAGCGATCGAACCCAATAATTCTGATACACAAATATCTGCTAATTCCGGGATTTCTGTAGTTTGTCCATCGCCATAAATTACCTGTATTTTATCTGCCAAACCTAAACTTTCTACACTTGCCTTTGCTTGTTGATAGACTCGCTCATTGATTTCAATAGTATAAACTTTCTTTGCCCCCGCCGCGCAGCAAAATCTTGAGAGAATAGCATCTTTTCCGGTGCCAATTTCTACTACGATCTTATCTTTAACTGCTCTATTAATTGACTCGATATAACGTTCATTTCTGGGGCGATCGTTGGTCAGAAAATAATAAGTTACATCATCATAATAGATGGGCAAATATACTGCCAAAGATGGGTTGAGCTTGATTTTGCCGTAATCTTGGGCGATTAACCACAACAAAGCCTTGGTCATCAAAGGATGCTTTTCTACCTTGGTAATTAACCAATTCTGAGATACCAAAAATCCTAGGGTTTGTAAAAGTAGCCCTTTGGTAACAGCCTGGATTTGTTGTTGGAGGCTCTGAATTAGCGATCTACCAGTTTTGAGTAAGGCTTGCTTAATTTGGGATAATTGGGGCTGGAAGGGACTACGCTTGAGAAGATAGTAGCTCAAGGCAGCCAAACCAGAGAAAAGAATGATACCAAGAACTGCGATTACGGCAACCGTAGCTGGAATTACGGCGACCGTAGCTACGATCGCCAAAGAGCTAGGAAAAAAACTAATAAAATAACCAGCAGAACTGGAGCTTGAGGAGGCTTGAGCAAGGAAAAACATAGGCTAACGGCAGGTAATTTTAAGGTTACTAATCAATTTAACAGGAGTTCCCGAGAGCAAACTAAGTAATATCACAATCTTCTCTCGGTTCTCAGATATTTCCCTTCAGAAACAGAAAATCTTGTACCCAAGAGAGCATCAAGAGAGCATCAAGAGAGCATCGGGACTTTGCATTTTTCAGGTTTAACCGTTACAATCTGGATAGTTACTCCTACAGCACCTTTCATTTTTCCGCAGGTGAAATGTGATATCAAAAGCCTTCCTAAGTTTGTTTGTACTTTTGTAGATGTAGTTGATGCCTATAAAAAGTGCTGTAAAATTACGTATCTGAATATTTTTTATCGAAAATTTGGGTCTAAAACCCCGTGCTTCTACCACGGCTTTGAGCTACAATTAAGATGGTTGAAATCCCCAAGGTGGGCGGTTGTGAAGCGGCTTTTAGTCGGCACCCTCGAACCTGAAAGCTTCTTGAAAGTACAAAGAAGGGTAGCGAAAACCTTGTAAAACAGAGCTAGAGAATCACTGCATTCTCATCCCAGAAAATACATAATTTGGTTCCACTAATAATAAGTAGGGCGGGGCACGCCCAAACTCTAGGTGGTCACTGAGCTTAGTCGAAGTGGAATATCCTAGTACGCTTTTGGAGATAGACCCTCTGGGGTTGCTGTAAGTCAGGCTCGTCAATTGGTGTCTTTTCACGGTTGATAGGTTTGAGGATTGCTCGAAAGAGATACGGAGCTTGAAGGTCAGTCGCTGAATTAAGAATCCCCGTGCGTTCACGCCGGGGAGTGTCAATATTTGCCCTTGGTTTTGCCTAGTGATATCTCCTAATAATTTAACCAGTAATACCATCAGTAATACCATCAGTAATAGTGCCGCTACTAATTTCAAGTTTGATGATCTGGAGTCTGCTCTCCAAGACCTTAAGCATGGCCGATCGATCATCGTGGTAGATGATGAAGGTCGAGAAAATGAGGGGGATTTGATCTGTGCAGCTCAGTTTGCGACCCCAGCTATGATTAATTTCATGGCGGTCTATGCTCGGGGGCTGATTTGCCTAGCAATGACGGGCGATCGCCTAGATGCCCTAGACCTACCTTTGATGGTAGTCAATAATACCGATAGTAACCAAACCGCCTTCACGGTTAGCATTGATGCCTCTCCTCATCTAGGGGTAGGCACAGGAATTTCTGCTGAAGATCGAGCAAAGACAATTCAAGTCGCCATCAATCCAGAGACTAGACCCCACGATTTGCGCCGTCCGGGGCATATTTTTCCGTTGCGATCGCGGGAAGGTGGTGTGCTAAAAAGGGCAGGGCATACTGAAGCTAGTGTGGATTTAGCTAGATTAGCGGGTTTGTATCCGGCGGGAGTAATCTGCGAAATTCAAAACGCCGATGGTTCTATGGCTCGCCTGCCAGAACTCATTGACTATGCTCAAGTTCATAATCTCAAAATTATTAGTATTGCAGATTTAATTAGCTACCGCTTGTATCATGAGCGTTTTGTCCGCCGGGAAACGATCGCCGAATTTCCTTCCCAATTTGGGCAGTTCCGCATCTTTGCCTATCATAATACCCTTGATGATTCCGACCATTTAGCAGTCGTGAAGGGCGATCCAGAAGATTTCAAAGATAAGCCAGTTATGGTGCGGATGCACTCAGAATGTTTAACCGGGGATGCCTTGGGTTCCTTGCGCTGTGATTGTTGCCTGCAACTCCAAGCAGCGATGAAAATGATTGAAAGTGCCGGAGCTGGGGTTGTAGTATACCTGAGACAAGAAGGGCGGGGCATTGGCTTGATTAATAAACTCAGGGCCTACTCTCTGCAAGACTTGGGCATGGATACGGTAGAAGCCAATGAAATGCTAGGATTCCCCGCTGATCTGCGGAACTACGGGGTGGGGGCGCAAATCCTCAACGATCTGGGAGTGAGCCAAATTCGTTTGATCACCAATAATCCCCGGAAGATTGCCGGACTAAAAGGCTATGGACTAGAGGTGGTCGATCGCTTGCCCTTGCTGATTGAAGCTAATGATTACAACTCTGCTTACTTATCCACTAAAGCTACCAAGATGGGGCATTTATTACTGCAAACCTATTTAGTGACTGTAGCTCTGAAGTGGCAAGATGATCCAACTCTTGCAGAACGCTACGATCGCCTAGAGAAATTACGCTACTTTGCGAAAGCGAGCGATCTCCTCTTGCAAGAAGATACTCGTCCTGTGGCGATCGCCGTCTTTAGTAATCCATCCTTAATTTTTCATCTAGGACTAGACCAGCCCCATCTTGCTGCTCTGGACTGGTATAAACAGGAAGAGCATCCCTACCGTCAGAGCATCCAAACTATGCTTCAGCAAATAAATGAGTGGACTACCCTAGACCACTTAGAAATTCTGATATCTAACGGTTCTGACCCCCTCACTGGGTTACAAGTTCAATTAGAAAGAGAAACCGAAGATCGGGTTGATTTATTAGCTACTTTAACTGGGGAACTTCAGACGCAAAAAATCTATAGTTTCGTTGTTAATTCTTAGTCTGGCAAATATCTGGCAATTTCTAGCAATGGTAGAAAATAGTGAAAGAGAAATGTTATCGAAGTTGATTCTAGTGGCGGGGCCAGTGCGATCGGGGAAGAGTGAAGTAGCAGAGGCTTTGGCGATCGCCAGCAAAAAATTTGTGACTTATATTGCTACCGCCCGAGTCGATCCAGCAGATATAGAATGGCAAGCGAGGATTCTCCAACATCAACAACGCCGCCCTGCTAGTTGGCAAACTCTTATGGTTCCAGTAGATTTGGCTGCTGTTTTCCAATCTGCCGATCCTCACAGTTGCTTACTAGTCGATTCTCTGGGAACTTGGGTGGCAAATCTCCTAGAACTTGAAGACCTTGAGTGGCAAGAAACCTTAAATGATTTGCGAGAAAGTTTAATTATTACTCCCGCAGATGTCATTTTAGTTTCAGAAGAAGTTGGCTGGGGTGTTGTTCCCGCCTATCCCCTAGGCAGAAAGTTCCGCGATCGCTTGGGTAGTTTAACCCGCTGGGTGGGGGCGATCGCCAATCCTACGTACCTTGTTACTAATGGTCATATCCTAAATTTGACTCAGCTAGGTACAACCATTCCCCAGTTTGTGGCTCAATTATGAGGGATCAGTCAAGGACACTTTAATAAGATTTGTAGCGACTTAATGAAGAAAAAAGAAGATTAATTATCAATTTCCTTAAGCATCATTTAAGAATTCTCACAAAATCTGTTAATTATCGCCCCTGCCCTTTATCGTAGGAGGTGGTTAACTTACTACTTCGTGTACGGAACTTTTCTTATGTACAGCTTTCCTAACTATGTCCGTTCTTTGTTACTAACTATGGTGATCACCTTCACAGTTCCTGTAGCTATTTTGGGAGTGGGTCTAGCAGGGTTGTCTCTCAGTAGTCATTTTCCCGGAATAACTGCGATCGCTCAAGCCACTTTTCAACAGATATTGGTATTCCTGAAAATTTTTGGTAGTGGCAGCTCCCTAGGTGGTCTGTTCATTATTGGTTTCACCTGTAGTCTTGTCGGGGGGCTATTTGATACTTATACATATTGCCAAAGTTACCGCTATCAACGCCTACGCAACGTTTGATTCTAAGTATTTTTAGCTATATTAGATTGCCCAAAAATAGGATAAAGTATTGGGGATGATACCTAGCATTCTACAAAAGCTGTAAATCATAGGGTAGCACTGCTATTTCCGCAGTATGTTTCAGATTTTGAGAAAAAGTTTGCCTAGCCTAACCCCTACCTATGTCTAGCCCTCTAATTACTTATTCCGTAATCGCCCAGACTCCAACTTCACCTGCAAATAATATTGGGCAGATTTGGATGTTTTCTTCCGCAGGTCTATTAGTTGGAGTAATTGGATTAACTGGATTGGCTGTCTATGGCAAAATCCAGTTAGATGCGATCGCAAAAAAGATGAAGGTCGAGCAGTATAAAAAAACTGACCTTGAGAAGAAGTTGAAATTAGCACTTCATACTATCCGCAGGATGGAAACAAATCCAGATTTAGTCCACTCGCGGGAATTTAATCTAGATTATTTGCGGCTGCGAATGGATGAGGAGGTATTTCATTTTGCGATCGTTAACCAAATTAAGATCAAAGTTAAAGATTTAATTAGTGTAGCTCTCCGTCCCGGCTCTGCTCCAGTTGCCGTGGGAATCGCTGCGACTGGTCGGCAGGTAGACGAGACTTTTGATGTAGTTTATGACACTGAGAGCGAAGGAAAACGAGTGAAGAGAGTCCTGTTTCGGATTCAAATTAAACTCATGAAGCTGCCTACTCAATCTACCTCAGCTACTATTAGTCAGATTATTGACTGTATTGAAACCTTCCTCAGCCCTAGTGAAGACCACGAGACTTGGCAACCAACTATTCAAGGGCGAATTGTAACGATCCGCTGGGATCAAAAGGCAAAACCTACTCCTCTATTAGTCTTGGAGCAGACTAGTGAAGGGGTTAATGTTACCCTTAAAGTTAAAAAATAGTCCAATATTAAATATATTAGGACTCATACAGATGCAGATTGCCTGTGACTTATCCATCGACTTCCTTCAATTTAGGGCTGGTTAACGTCTCGGTGTGGCTACCGTTAATAGTCCTATTGTTTTTTTTGCTAGCGATCGCTATTTTTATTCAGCTTCAGAATATTAGCTATCGACAAAAGCAACTAATTCAGCAATTGCAGACAGAACATCATCAACTCCTCGATCAAAATAAAGAACTGACGAAGGAAAATCAAAATTTACAGCACCTTAGTCACCTTAAGGATGAATTTTTAATCCATACTACCCATGAACTTAGAACTCCTTTGAGTGGCACGATCGGCATTCTTGAGTCTTTGTTAGATGGCCTTACTCGCGAGGTGTTGCCACAACAAGCTAAAAATATGCGGTTGGTTCTGGAGAGTAGCTATCGCTTGGCAGATTTAGTTAACGATATTTTGGATTTTTCTCAAATGCAATTTCGTTGTCTGGAACTTCAACCCCAGCCGATCGCCATCAGAGAAATTACAGAGGTGGTAGTCACTGTTAGCAAAATGTTGATTGTGAATAAGCAAGTAGAGCTAACAAACTTAGTTCCAGAAGATTTACCGCCGATCAAAGCTGATCCTAATCGTCTCCAGCAAATTCTCTACAATTTAGTTGGGAATGCCATTAAATTTACTACCTTGGGGAAGATTGAGATTACGGCAGAGGTAGTTCAACCGAAGGGCGATCGTACCTCAGATAAATCTCTAGACCCTAGCGATCTAGATAATCTAGGCAATCCAGAAAATTCCTTAGTTCCTTCCTTGATCGCCATTACAGTCCGAGATACAGGTATAGGTATTCCTGAAGATGAATACGATCGAGTTTTTCAATCTTTTATACAATTGGAAAGTCTTTCTAATTCCCCCACAAATCAAACCAAAACATCCCAGTTTCAGGGCTATGGCTTAGGCTTAAGCATTGCTAAACAATTAGTCGAAATCCAAGGCGGCACTATTTGGCTAGAATCTGTAGTTGGTCAAGGATCGGCGTTTACCTTTACCCTGCCCATAGCCCTAGAGGCGCAGACCCTAAGCCCTTCCTTACAAACTTCCATTAAGACCCTCCTCAAACGGCAGGTGATGTTAGATAACACAACCTATCCCCAATCCTATGCTCCTCAAGAAATAAAACTACTCGATCAATCAGGCGATCGCCTGAGAATTGGTTCGCAAGATCGTCAGTATAATTTACTAATTGTCGATGATGACAAAGTAAATCTCCAAGTGATTAGTAATTACCTAAAACGCTACGACTATGCGATCGCCCAAGCCCTCAATGGGAAAGAAGCCCTAGAAATTATTAATAATGGCTTCACTCCAGATTTAATTCTTATGGATGTGATCATGCCAGAAATGTCCGGCTATGAACTGTGTCAACAAGTCCGGGAACGATTCCCTGCGGATGAACTGCCCATTATTATGCTCACCGGCAGGAGACAAGTTTCTGCCCTAGTAGAGGGTTTGAATTTAGGAGCCAATGATTACCTCACAAAACCCATTTCTAAAAATGAACTCCTCGCCCGCATCAGCACCCAGCTATACCTCTCACGGCTAAATCTTGCCTATAGTCGTTTTGTCCCCCGCCAATTTCTCCGACTCCTGAAGAAAAATAGTATTTTGGATGTAAAGTTGGGCGATCAAGTCCAACAGGAAATGTCTATTCTTTTTGCTGATATTCGAGACTTTACCACCCTCTCCGAGAAGATGAGTCTGCCTGAGAATTTTAAGTTTATTAATTCCTACCTTAGTCGGATGGAGCCAGAAATCATTAACAATAACGGTTTTATTGACAAATATATCGGTGATGCTCTGATGGCTCTCTTTAGTGGTTCCGCCGATGATGCAGTGAAAGCCGGGATCGGAATGCTAAAAACTCTCAAGAAATATAACCAGCATCGGGGTAATTCTGGCTACCCGCCCATCAAAATTGGCATAGGCATTAATACTGGCTCCCTGATGTTAGGCACTGTCGGAGGCAACAATCGGATGGATAGCACCGTGATTAGTGATGCAGTGAACTTAGCTTCACGATTGGAAGGTTTAACCAAAGAATATAAAGTGCCTCTATTAATTTCCCATCATACTTTTTGGAATTTAGAAGATGCAACTAAGTACTGTATTCGTCTGATCGATCGCGTCCAAGTCAAGGGCAAATCAGAATGGGTAACAGTCAGCGAAGTATTTGATGCTGATGACTCAGAAAACCGTGAGGGCAAGATAGCTACCCTAGTTATATTTATGGAAGCATGGCTACTCTATAACCAAAATAGATTTACGGAAGCCTCTGACAGATTCAAAGAATGTCTAGACTGCAATCCGAGAGATCAAGTAGCACAGGTTTATTTAGAACGTTGTCAGAGTTTGACCCACTAGAAT
>Ga0105048_10002347_pt1 | contig 30710 bp, 31 predicted proteins | sample MAT05_FD_78382 | JGI IMG/M metagenome (GOLD analysis project Ga0105048, IMG submission 78382) | Freshwater microbial communities from Lake Fryxell liftoff mats and glacier meltwater in Antarctica - MAT-05 | ecosystem: Environmental > Aquatic > Freshwater > Ice > Liftoff microbial mat | place... | reverse complement strand
CGATCTGGTCCAGGAGGCGGTCGCGATCTTGGCTGCGGCGGATCACGGTCGGGCGTATGACGGTGGCGAAGGTTCTCTCGCCGACTATCAGGACCACATCTTCATTGACCACAGCCCGCTCCTGGGTCCGCTGAACCCGCTCGCACCGCCAATTGTCCTAGCGTTCGACGGCATGTCGGTCGTCGGCGAGGCCACGTTCGGGGCAGCGTACGAGGGGCCGCCAGGCTGTGTCCACGGCGGCTTCATCGCGGCGGCATTCGATGAGGTGCTCGGGATCGCGCAGGGTATGTCGGGCAAGCCAGGGATGACCGCACGCTTGACCGTGAACTACCGGTCGCCCTCGCCGCTGCTGCAGCCGTTACGGTTCACCGGTGGCATCGAACACATCGACGGTCGCAAGATCTTCACCAAGGGTGAACTCCGCACCGTGGCCGATGACCGCCTGTGCGCTGAGGCCGAGGCGCTCTTCATCTCGATGAAGCCGGAGTTCTTCCAGCGCATGGTCAGCGACCGCGTCCAGCCCTGACCCTCCTAGCCGACGCGTTCGGGCAGCGCCCGCAATCGCAGCGCGGCGGTCTCCGTGATGCCCAGACGTTGTGCCAGCTCGGCGGTGTTCGCCGGTGGCGTGTCTGCCAACGAACGCAGCACCCTGTCGCTGCAGACTGCCTGGTCGGCCTGCCCCGACAGACGCGCGATCGCTGAACGCCATTCCCGGAACGTGACCATCGGGTCAGGCGGAAGCCGGGTGCGCACAGGCGGCGGCGCTGGCACATCGGCAGTCGTGCTGTCGGTGACGGCCTGCAACCATCTGCTGGGCGCCACGACCTTGCGCTGGCGCTGCACACAGTGAGTGATGAGCAGATTCTGCGCGGCGCGGGTTATGGCGACGTAGAACAATCGCGCTTCCTCGGCCAACTGTGCCGGCGAGGACGACGAGCCGTGAGGCACCAGCCCTTCCTCGGCACCGGTGATGACGACCCCCCACCACTCGCGGCCCTTCGCGGCGTGAAATGTCAGCAGGGCGACGGCGTCGCGAAAGTCGGTTGGCTCCAGATCGTCGAACGGGTCGCGCCGCTCGACCCAACCGCGGAACAAGCCTGGTTCGCCGGAGGTGAGGTAGCGGTCTGCTTCCTCTGCGACACGACGGGTGAGGTCGTCACCTTCCACGAAAGTGGTGTCCACCCAGAGCGCCAATTGCTCACGGCTGGTGCAACGATATGCAGTTCGAAGCGCAATGTCGAGCGGTGACCGTCCGTTGCTGCGTTCGGTCTCGATGCCGAACTTGGTGAGTGTCTGCTGGAGTACCGTCAGTTGCTCGTTCGTGCGAGCCAACACAGCTAGGTCGCGCCCGCGGTGATGGTGCAGCAGACCACGGACGTGGCGGGCAACGGCTTCGGCCTCCTCGGTATCGTCGGCCAACTGTTGGACCGCGACGGTGGCAGCACCCGGTTGGCGGCTCTCGCTGTTGTCCTGCTGCCCGCTGGCTGCGAGGGCCGCAGCCCCCGCGCGTACCACCTGGGGAGAGCAGCGGTAGTTGGAGGTGAGCGCGACGACGGTGACCCCCGGGTAACGCTGCTCCACCTCAGCGAGCGTGGTGGGGTCTGCGCCATTCCAGCCGTAGATGGCCTGGCGTGGATCGCCTACCAGGCACAGATCGAGACGGCCGGCCCGCAACGCCTCGAGCATTGCGTGCTGCAGTGGGTTCAGATCCTGTGCTTCGTCGACGAAAAGGTGGCGATAGCGCCAATGGACACCATCGGCCCAGGCCTTGTCGGTGCGCAATGCCTCGATGGTGTGGACCAAGAGATCGTCGAAGTCGATGACCCCCCGTCGCCGCTTGAGTCGTGCATAGGCGGCAGCAAGGTCGGCGAAACGGGCTGGTGGGACGGCCGTCCGTCGACGGGTGATGCGGACGGCGCCTTCATAACGATCCGGCGGCACCATGCGGGCCTGTGCCCAGTCGAGATCGGCGAGCGCCGCATACGGCTCGACCGGGAGCTTCAGTTCGCTCAGCACTTCGCGGGCCAACCGAATGCGGTCGTTGGCGACTTGCGGGGGAGCATGGTTGGCGGCCAATGCGCGGTCACGTAGTAGCCGCAGTGCGACGCCGTGAAACGTTCCGGCCTCGATGGGCTCGCGAATCTCCAGCCGACGTAGCCGCCGCTTCAGCTCGGCTGCCGCGTCGCGTGTGAACGTGAGCGCGAGCACATGCTGTGACATGGCCGTGCCGTGCGCGACGCGATACGCGATGCGGCGGGTGAGCACGGTGGTCTTGCCTGACCCGGCTGCGGCGACGATGGCAAGCGGCGCCGCAGTCGTGGTGACGGCCTCGCGCTGCTCCGCATCGAGGCCATGCAACATCGGGTCGGCAGGCACAGCTGTCACGATAGAGGTTGGGTGTGATGCAGTTACCGCTCACCCTTCTGAGCGAGCGCTACAGTGCCGAACATGCCGTACCCGAAGAAGAACCTCAACAGCAATGAGACCATTGCACTCGACATGCACCCCCACTGGTGGTACTTCGCGCAGCCGGCCGCCGCACTGGTCGGCAGCATCATCATCGGCATCGTGGTTGCGTGGAAGGTCGACAGTGGCACTGCGCGCGACGCAGCGTCCATCGCGGTGTATGTCTTGCTGGTCATCACGGCTCTCTGGCTCATCGGACGCTTTCTGAAGTGGCTCACCACCAACTTCGTGATCACCTCGCAGCGCATCATCTTCCGTCAGGGCGTCTTCGCGAAGAGTGGCATCGAGATTCCCCTCGAGCGTGTCAACAACGTCAACTTCAACCAGGGCATCTTCGAGCGTATTCTGGGTGCTGGCGACCTGCTCATCGAGTCCGGTGGCGAAGACGGGCAGCAGCGCTTCACCGACATTCGCCACCCCGACAAGGTGCAGAACTTGGTTCACGCTCAGGTCGAGACGTTGGTGCAGCAACGTGCCGGTTACGTCGGTCAGTCCAAGGTTGCTGGCACCGACGTTGCGGACCAGTTGGAGCGCCTGGAAGGGTTGCTGCAGCGCGGCACCATCACACCAGAAGAGTTCGCTGCGCAAAAGGCCAAGCTGCTCGGCTGAACTGCTGGCTCTACGGTCTCCCTGCGTGGCCGACCGCTACCTGGGAGGTCAGGATCTTGCCGCTACGGTGAACGCTGGCCTCGGCTGCCAGTGAGTACGCGGCAGTCAACATGAAGAGGGTGCGGCCGTCTGCGCCGCCCAGCATGCAGGCGAAGCAACGCTGCTCGGTGCCGATGACCTCGAGCACTTCGCCACCTTCACGAATGCGTACGCAATGCGGTCCGCCGGCGTCGGCAAACCAGATTGCCCCGTCGTCGTCCAGGCAGATGCCGTCGGGGACATGCGTGCCGGTGCTGGCCCACAGTCGTTGACGCGAAAGAGTGCCGTCGGCGGCGACGTCGAACGCGGTGAGCCTCCGGGCCATACTCTCGGCGACGATCATGGTGCGACCATCGGGCGTGATGACGGTGCCGTTGGGGAAGCGCAATCCGGTCGCCGCTGTGTGCACACTGCCGTCAGGATCGACGCGCGCGATCGCGGCGCCCTCGTAGGCGGCCAGCGCTTCGGCGAAACTCCCTGATGTCTCCGCCGCATCGAGGTCGAAGCCGAAGTTGCCGACGTAGGCGCGCCCGACTTCATCGACGACCATGTCGTTGCAGTGAAACGTTGCGATGTCGGACAGATCTGCGTGCACCACCAGCGCGTCGGGTTCCAGGCGCAGCAACAAGCGATCTGTCATCGACACGATCAGCATGCGTCCGTCGGGCAACCAGCCCAGACCGCTCGGCCGTCCGGCCACCGGTACCTTGGTTTCGACGTTGCCGGCAAGGTCGACGGTCTTGACCGCATGGTCGAAGAAATCACTGAACCACAGCTTGCCGTTGTGCCAGCGCGGACCCTCACCGAAGTGCAGCCCATCCGCCAAGAGTTCGATGCTCATCCGGTTCCCTTCGCCGCCATCGGTGCCCGAAGGGTACCGCCGGGGCAAGGGGCTATGCGGTCAGAGAGACGGAGGCGCCCGCCACTGCACGGACGACCCAACCGGTCAGCAGTGCGCCCGGCTCGGTGAGCGCGACGAGGCATCCGCCGAAACCGCCACCAGTCATCCGGGCACCGAACACCCCGGGCGTTGCGCAGACCTCCGCCACGGCCGCATCCATCGTGCGGGTGGAGGTCTTGTAGAGATCGCGAAGACTGGCGTGGCTCTGCACCATCAACTTGCCTGCCTCGCGCAGGTCGCCGGCGGCGATGGCATCCGCGAAGTCGATGACTCGTCGATTCTCGCTCGTGACGTGCGTCGCGCGTGCTCGCACTACCGGATCGGCAATCGACTTCGCCTGCGCCGCGGTGGAGTGACGGAGCGGCCCGATCAGCGCTTCAGCCGCTGCACACTCCGCGACGCGCTCCGCATACGGGCTTCCGATGAGTGTGCGGTGCTCGATGAACTGCACCACGATCTCGACGCCGCGTGGAATGGCGACGGGCTGCACGGTCAGCTCGCCGCAGTCGATCAGGAGCGCGTGACCCACCACACCGGCCGCGATGGCCAGCTGGTCCATGATGCCGCTGGGCACGCCCGAAGCGCGATTTTCGGCGCGCTGGCAGAGCTGTGCCAGCTCCAACGGGGTGCCGGTGAAGCCGAGTGCGAGTGCCACTGCGATCTCGAGGGCAGCGCTACTGGAGAGGCCGGCACCAATGGGTATGTCGGTGGTGACGTGCCCCTGGAAACCGTGGGGAATGTCGAGCTCCGAGACGACGCCCGCGACGTACTTGCCCCACGACGGCTCGACATCCTGCGGCCGATCGATCATCAGCGGTAGGTCGACCGGTTCGACCTCGTCGAACGACGAGAGGTGGACCCTGTCGCCCGTGCGAGTGCCCCGGATCTCCGTGTAGCGGTCGATTGCCATCGGTAGCACCAGACCACCGGTGTAGTCGGTGTGATCGCCAATCAGGTTGACCCGGCCAGGAGCAAGAACGTGAACGCTCATCGCGAGGCCGGCACCAAGTTCAGGGCGCTACTGAAGCGCTCGGCGGCTTCGAGGTTGAATGGGGCGCGAAGGGCGATGTTGACCTGGTCGGCGCCGGCCTCGATGTACTGGCCGATGCGGTCCATGATTTCGTCGTGGCTGCCGGTGAGCACGCCGGGGCGAACGAGTTCGCTGATGGCGCCGAACTGCTGCTGCAAGCTGTCCTCGGTGAACGCCAGCCCAACGTTGATGGCCCGTTTGATCTCGTGCGGGTCACGGCCGACCGCCGTGCAATGCTCGTCCAGGATCGCGTTCTTGTGCGCGAATGCGTCGGGTGCGATGAAGGGAACATTCCACCCGTCGGAGTACTTGGCAGCGATCTTCAGTGTTCGCTTCTCGCCGCCACCGCCGATCCAGATCGGCAGCTTTGTCTGAATCGGCCGCGGCTCGTTGCGGGCCTCGGTCAGGTTGAAGTGCTGCCCCTCGAAGGTGGTGACGTCATCGTGCAGCAAGCCGCGAAGGCACTGGATGCCCTCCTCCAGTTGGTCGAGGCGAGTCTTCGCCACGGGGAACGGAATCCCGTACGCGTCGTATTCCACCTTCGCCCAACCGGCACCGATACCCATGTCGGCGCGGCCTCCGCTCAGTTGGTCGATCGCGGTGATGGCTTTCGCCAGGACGGCTGGGTGGCGGTAGCCGATGCTGTAGACCAGCGACCCGACGCGCACCTTGCTGGTGGTGCACGCAAGCGCGGCGTGCATTGCCACGGCCTCGAGGCAGGCGGCATCGTCGGGCTTGCCGGTGGCACCGTAGAAGTGGTCCCACACGCTGATCCAGCCGAAGCCGAGATCCTCGATCTGTCGCCACACACCCTGCAGCTCAGCGGCGGTGGTGTGTTGCAAACCGACATGAACCCCAAAGACCGTCATGCCGCGAAGGTAGCCTGCGCGAATGCCTCGCGCCCTCGTTCACACAGGTATGGAACTCGAATACGACACGTTCGGCTCGCCCGCCGACCCTGCCCTCCTGCTGATCATGGGCTTCACCGCCCAGATGACGGCATGGGAGCCGGAGTTCTGTCAGTTGCTCGCCAACGGCGGTCGCTACGTCATTCGCTTCGACAACCGAGACTGCGGCCTGTCCACCAAGCTCGACGGGCAGGTGCCGGACGTCGCCGGCGCGATGACCTCCGCGTTCGCCGGCACCGCGGCGCCGCCCCAGCCGTATCTGCTTGCCGACATGGCGCTCGATGCGGTGGGTCTACTCGATGTTCTGGGCATCGAGAAGGCCCACATCCTTGGCGTCTCGATGGGTGGGATGATCGCCCAGACCATTGCGATCAATCATCCAGATCGAGTGAGGTCGTTGATCTCGGTGATGAGTACGCCCGGCGAGATCGAGGTTGGCCAACCGTCGGAGGAGGCGATGGTCGCGATCATGTCGCCGCCGGCGGCGAACCGCGAGGAGTACATCGCGACCTCTTCGCGGTACATGGTGTGGCAGTCCAAGAAGTACCGCAATGAGGCCCGAACGAAAGAGCTCGCCGCCCGCGACTACGACCGTTCGTCGTACCCCGAGGGGGCCACTCGCCAGATGGCGGCGATCTACGCCAGCGGTAGCCGCAAGGAGTCATTGCAGGTGCTCGATGTGCCCACGCTCGTCATCCACGGTCGCGACGATCAGCTGATCACTCCATCGGCGGGTTTCCGGACCGCTGAGTTGATCCCCGGCGCTCACCTACTTTTCGTGTCCGACATGGGCCACGATCTCCCCGAACCGCTGTGGCCACTGGTCACCGACGCAGTCCTCAACCACACCTCGTGCGCCCAGGTGATTGGTTCTTCTTCAGCCGCTGCACCCGCGACGGACGTACACGACCGAGCCGCTTCGGATCTGTAGCCAGTTCAGCATGCCGGTGATCCCGCCCAGCCGGGTCTCGCTGCCGACTTCACAGAGGTCGGAGACCGATTCTGTGACCAATGCGGACGACTTGGGCACCGTGCGCTCGCGGGTGTTGCGGTTCACCGGCCAGAACGACTCGTCGAAGTACTCCGTGCAGGTCGCTCCAGCCTCGCTCGCCAGGCACTCGTCGATCAACGATCGAGCCGCAGTGCCGCTATAGGCGCACACCAGGTCAACTTGCATCTGGCTGTTCCCGTCAGCCGTGATGATGCCCAGCCACCACCCATCCGGAATTACTTCCCCAATGGTGCCGTCGGCGCCGCAGCCGGTTCCTCGCACCGACTCGCCGCCCAACTGCAGCACCGATCGGAAATCGTCGAATGGCCAGCCGGCAGCGACGAGTGTGGTGGACGTCGTGTCGGCAACCACGGTCGTGGTGGTCGCCGTCGGGTCGACACTGGTGATGGGAGCGACGACTGTCGACGCAGTCGTCAGCCCGGGAAGCGGAGCCAACTGACGCGGCTCTTCAGTTGTCGTCCGACATGCCGCAAGGGTGACAACAGCGGCCACGATGACACCCACCCCGATGCGTCGCATCGTTCGATAGTACCTGCCTGCCCGCAGCCGAGATGCTTCGGCTCCAAACGATTTGCGCGGACTCTCAACTGCAAGCGCTGGAGCTCGGCGTACTAGAACAGCGGTCATGTCTGGACCGCTTGCTGGGTATCGAATCATTGAAATCGCGGGCATCGGGCCTGGCCCGTTCGCCGCGATGATGTTGGCCGACATGGGTGCCGAGGTGATCCGTGTCGAACGGGCGCAGGCCGTGCGTGGCCCTGCGCCCGAGACTGCGCACTGGGACGTGCTGTTGCGTGGCCGGCGCAACATCGCCCTCGACCTGAAGAACCCCGACGGGGTTGCGACCCTTCTCGATCTGGTGGACAAGGCCGACGGACTCATCGAGGGCTTCCGTCCGGGCGTGATGGAGCGGCTCGGCATCGGCCCTGCCCAGTGCCACGAACGCAACCCGAAGCTGGTCTATGGCCGCATGACAGGTTGGGGCCAGGACGGCCCGTATTCCCAGGCCGCCGGTCACGACATCAACTACATCGCGCTTGCGGGTTCGCTGGCTCACTTCGGCCGTGGCGGCCAGATTCCGGTGCCGCCGCTCAACATGGTGGGCGACTTCGGTGGCGGCGGCATGTTCCTTGCCTTCGGCGTGGTGTGTGCGCTGCTGGAAGCGCAGCGCAGCGGCCAGGGCCAGGTGGTCGACACAGCGATGGTGGACGGCGCGGCAACCTTGATGAGCATGTTCTGGGCAATGCGTACCATTGGCATGTTCGACGAGAACGCACCGGGAACCAACCTGCTGGACACCGGCGCTCACTTCTACGACGTGTACGAATGTGCTGACGGCAAGCACGTGTCGCTGGGTTCCATCGAGCCACAGTTCTACGCCGAACTGATGCGGCTCACCGGGCTGGCAGACGACGCTGAGTTCTCGCCTCAGATGGACAAGGCCCAATGGCCGCACCTGAAGGAGCGCTTGCGCGACGTGATGCTGACCAAGTCTCGCGGCGAATGGTGTGCCCTGATGGAGCACACCGACGTGTGTTTCGCTCCGGTGCTGACCATGAGCGAGGCCGCGCAGCACCCGCACAACGTCGCTCGTGGCACGTTCGTCGAAGTCGCGGGCGCGACACAGCCCGCGCCCGCTCCGCGTTTCTCACGCACCATCGCCGAGATCGACTCGCCGCCGGCCCATGCCGGCCAGCACTCGCGCCAGATCCTGGTCGACTGGGGTTTCGACAGCGAACGGATCGAGTCGCTCGTGGCGGGTGGCGCGGTAGCGTCGTCCTGATGGGCACGCTGGTCTGTTTTCACGCACATCCCGACGACGAGAGCATCAGTACCGGTGGTTCGATGGCTCGGGCAGTCGCCGAAGGGCATCGTGTGGTGCTCGTGGTGGCCACCAACGGCGACCACGGCGAGTCACCCGATGATCTGGCAAAGGGTGAAACGCTGGTCGATCGTCGGCGGGCGGAGACTGCACGATCGGCTGCCGTCCTGGGTGTTGCTCGGCTGGAGTTTCTGGACTATGCCGATAGCGGCATGACCGGCTGGGAGCAGAACCAGCATCCCCGCTCGTTCTTGCGGGCTCCGCTCGACGAAGCGGCAGGTGCACTGGCGGTGATCCTCCGTGAGGAAACTGCCGATGTGCTGACGACCTATGACTGGCACGGCAACTACGGGCACCCCGACCACATCAAGGTGCACACCGTCGGCCACCGTGCCGCCGAGCTGGCGGGCACAGCTGCCGTCTTCGAGTCGACGATGAACCGCGATGCGATGAAGCGCTTCTTCGACATGGCGCGCGAGCAGGGCGAGGCCAGTGGGCCCGATGGCGAGGATTGGGATCCCGACGCACCGGCAGACGATGGCAACCCGTTCGGCACGCCGGAGAGCGAACTGACGCACATGGTGGATGTCGGTGAGTTCGTGGCGATCAAGCGAGCCTCGATCCGCTGCCACAAGAGCCAGATCACCGACGCCGGGTTCTTCAGTTCCATGCCCGACGAGCAGTTTGCAATGGCCTTCGGTACCGAGTGGTACATCCGCAAGGGTGCGTCCCATCCCGTGCGTGGGGGTTGGCTGTTCGAGTGAGTCGCGTATATCTGGTTCGCCACGGGCGTGCAGCGGCCGGGTGGAACACGGACCCTGACCCAGGGCTCGATGCACTCGGTCGCCAGCAGGCGGCGGACATGACCGCCCGCCTGTCACCGCTTGGTCCGCTTGACCTGGTGTCCAGCCCGCTGCTGCGCTGCCAGGAGACTGCAATGGGCCTGGCTGCGGCGTGGAACACGGTGCCGCGAATCGAGCCGGGCGTCGCCGAGATTCCCTCGCCCGAGGGTGTTGCCATGGCGGACCGGGTCGAGTGGTTGCGGCTGGCGATGGCCGGCATGTGGACGGCGATGGGCGCAAGGTACATGTCGTTTCGTGACGGCGTGGCCGACACAGTGCGGGCGCTACCCAACGACACGGTGGTCACCAGTCACTTCATCGCCATCAACGCGGTGATCGGTGCTGCGCTCGGGGATGACCGAATGGTGATCCGCAGTCTTGACAACTGCTCGGTCACCGTCATCGACGTGGTGGACGGTGTGCTGCATCTGGTTGCAGGTGGTCATGAGGCTGACACCCTGATTCGGTAGATGTGCTGGCAGACTTTGCCGATGACGTCACGGCGAACACTGGTGGGACTGATCTGCATGACAGCGATCTTCGTCGCGGGCTGCAGCGACGAGAGCAGCAGCGCAGGCACGTCCACCACAGCGATCACCACGACGACCACTGTTCCTGCGACCACTACGACTGTCGCACCGACGACCACATCGACCACATCGACCACATCGACCACGGTCCTGGCAATCACCACCACCACGACGATCGCCAAGGTCAAGGGATTGCCCCTGTCAGTGAGCGGCCTCGGTGACGCATTGTTCGACGCCGACGCAGATGGAGTCGTCGACTACGTCAACTCCATTCTCGGTATCCCCACCACCGACTCCGGCTGGATCGATGCGACAGCGAGCGGGGTCGGGTGTTCGGGGACCATGGTTCGCTTCGTCGACTGGAACGATCTGTCGCTGTTCTTCACCGACGATGTCACCGCCGTCCGTCACTTCGCGGCCTACACGTACGGCCCGGCGTTCGCTGCCGTGATCGTGCCCTACGGCCTGGCCACAGACGCAGGTATCGGAGTGGGATCAACGGTTGCCGAACTACGTGCCGCATACCCGGCTGTCAATGTCGTGCCAGAGGACGAGTTCTCGGGGCCGAGCTTCGAGATCGAAACCGGGCTGCGCGGCGGGCTCACCGGTACCGCCGACACTGACGTGATCCTGTCGTTCGTGGGCGGCTTCGGCTGCGGCGAATAGGTACGGCTGATGATTGCCAGCGGATTGGCGACAGTCAGAGACATCCACGAGAAGTGGGCCTGGGTCGTCGTCATCGGCAACGCCCTCGCCGGGCTATGGGCTCTCGCCGCCCACTCGTTGCCGGCTGTTCGTGGCCGGGCGCTGTGGTGGTTCATCGGCGCAGCACAACTGGCCGTCGTCGTGCAGGCGTTCCTGGGTGCGATCATGGTCGGCAAGTACAAGGTGCCGTTGCCGCAGTTCCACGCGTTCTACGGGTTTTTCGCCATCATCACGATCGCGATCATCTACAGCTACCGCTTCCAGATGCAGCATCGTCTGTACCTGCTCTACGGTTTCGGCAGCCTGTTCGTGATGGGCCTCGGCATCCGATCCATGCTGCTGCACCGGTAGTCACGTCAAGCCGCAACGTGCAGCTTCGGCGTTCATCTGCGCCACCCGCGCATCTCAGCGCCGAAGCTAGAGGGCGGCGGCGAGTTGCTGGAGCTGGTTGGTGAGCTCGGCCGGCAGCCGGTCGCCGAACTGCGCCAAGTGGGCCTCGAACTGCGGTAGCGCAGCCTTCCAGCCCTCGACGTCGACGGTCAGCAGCGATTCCATGTCAGCGTCGCTGACATCGAGGCCAGTGGTGTCGAGGCTGCCAGTTGTGGGCAGGTAGCCAATGGCTGTCTTGACCGCGTCGGCGTCGCCGTCGAGGCGCTCGAACACCCACTTGAGCACACGCGAGTTCTCGCCGTAGCCCGGCCACAGAAAGCGGCCGTCGTCGTCGCGGCGGAACCAGTTGACGAAGAAGATGCGCGGCAGATTGGAGGCATCGGCTGCTTCGCCGAGGGCGAGCCAGTGGGCGAAGTAATCGCCCATGTTGTAGCCGCAGAACGGCAGCATGGCCATCGGGTCGAAGCGCAACACACCGGCGGCACTCTGCTGTGCTGCGGTCGTCTCCGAGCCCATCGTGGCGCCCAAGAAGACACCGTGATTCCAGTCGAGCGCCTCATTGACCAGCGGCACCGTCGTGCGGCGGCGGCCACCGAACAGGATGGCGCTGATCGGTACACCAGCCGGGTCCTGCCACTCGTCGGCGATCGACGGGCACTGCGCCGCCGGCGCCGTGAAGCGGGCATTGGGGTGCGCCGCCGGGGTCTCGCTCTCCGGCGTCCAGGCGTTGCCCTTCCAATCAGTCGCGCGGGCCGGCTTGTCGTCGCTCATGCCCTCCCACCAGACGTCGCCCTGCGAGGTGAGCGCGGTGTTGGTGAAGATGCTGTTGGAGTGCAGGCTGTCCATCGCATTTGCGTTGGTGTCCCAGCCGGTGCCGGGGGCCACGCCGAAGAAGCCGGCCTCGGGGTTGATGGCGTACAGGCGCCCGTCGTCGCCGTGCTTCATCCAGCAGATGTCGTCGCCGACGGTCTCGGCCTTCCAGCCCGGAATGGTGGGAATGATCATCGCCAGGTTCGTCTTGCCACATGCGCTGGGGAACGCGGCGGCGATGAACTTCGATTCGCCTGCGGGGTTGGTCAGTTTGAGAATCATCATGTGCTCGGCCAGCCAGCCGTCGTCGCGGGCCATCACCGAGGCGATGCGCAGGGCAAAACACTTCTTGCCGAGCAATGCGTTGCCGCCGTAGCCCGAGCCGTACGACATGATCTCGCGTGTGTCGGGGAAGTGAACGATGTACTTGTGGTCCGGGTTGCACGGCCACGCCGAGTCGGCCTGGCCCGGCTCGAGCGGAGCGCCGACGGAGTGCAGGCATGGCACCCACTGACCGTCGCCCAACACGTCGAGCGCACCCTGGCCCATGCGGGTCATGATGCGCATGTTGGTGGCCACGTAGGCGCTGTCCGTGAGCTGCACACCGATGTGCGCGATGGGCGAGCCGAGCGGGCCCATGCTGAACGGCACGACGTACATCGTGCGGCCCCTCATCGCGCCGGTGTAGAGCGAGTTCATCTCCGCGCGCATCTCGGCAGGGTCGCGCCAGTTGTTGGTGGGTCCGGCGTCGACCTCCAGCTCGGAACAGATGAACGTACGGTCTTCCACGCGGGCCACGTCGCCGGGGTCGCTGTGGGCCCAGTAGCTGTTGGGGCGCTTGGCCTCATCGAGCTTGGTGAAGATGCCTGCCTCGACGAGGCTCTGCGCCAGACGGTCGTACTCCTCGGCCGTGCCGTCGCACCAGTGGACGTCGGACGGCTGAAGAATTGCTGCCCAATCTGCTACCCACTGCTGCAATCGAGTGTTGCTCGTGGTTCCGGTCATTCGGGCCTTCTCCTTCGGGGGACGTGCACTGCACCGTGCTCGTGGCCAGTCTGTCAAACCTGACCCTAAAACAAGAAAAGCCCGGCCTCTCGGCCGAGCGATTCATTCCACCGATGACGGCAATTCATTCGACTGATGGCAGTGCACGACGCAGGGTCGTTCAGGCACCTGGCGTCTCCATGTCGACTTCGCTGCCGAGGCGCAGGCGAGTGGCCCGTCCCGAATCATCGAGGTCGAACACCACGCGCTGGCCTTGGCGCAGCATGCGGAAGATGGAACCAGCGAGTGCATCGGTGGCCAAGTCGTAGTCAGCCATGTCGGTGTCGCACATGACGACTCCATCGGCCGACGCCGGATCGAAGCTCTTGATGACACCCTGCACGGGTTACCTCAGCCGGCCTTGACGATCTTGCCGCTCTTGATGCAACCGGTGCACACATAGAGCCGCTTGGGTGAGCCGCTGACGAGCGCGCGCACCCGCTGGATGTTCGGATTCCAACGGCGCTTGGTGCGACGGTGGGAGTGCGACACGTTCATGCCCCAGCTCGGGCCCTTGCCACATACTTCACATACTGCTGCCATGACGTAACTTCTTCCACGAGCGATCTCAACGAGCGCAAAGATGCTACCAGCGAACTTCCTGCAACCGCCGAGCCCGCACCAGCATCTCCGCGTGCGTGTTGCCAAGTGTCGTGTCATTGTGTCGTGTCAGTAGTCTTGCGGCCGTGCCGACCCTGGAACACCTCAGCTCCGATGCGCTGCGCAACACTGTCATCACGTTCCGCGATGCGATGAGGGCACACGCCGCCGGCATCAACAAGCTCAACGTGTACCCGGTGCCCGACGGCGACACGGGCACGAACATGGCCCGCACCCTCGATGCCGTGGTCGCCGAGATGGAGGGCGCCGACCGAGCGATGGCGCCGACGTGCGACGCGATCAGTCACGGCAGCCTGATGGGCGCCCGCGGCAACAGTGGTGTCATCCTCAGCCAGATCCTGCGCGGCATGGCCGGCACGCTGAAGGAGGCCACCGAGGGCACGGGGACCAAGGTGGCCGAGGCGCTGAAGGCGGCGTCCACCGCTGCCTACCAGGCCGTCCTCAAGCCGATAGAGGGAACCATTCTCACGGTGGTGCGCGAATCTGCCGACGCGGCGCAAGTCGCTGCGCAGGATGGCGGTTCGCTCGTCATGGTGCTGCGGGCGGCCCGCGCAGCCGGCAAGTCGGCCCTCGACTCCACTCCCGACCTGCTGCCGGTCCTGAAGGATGCCGGCGTCGTCGATGCCGGTGGGGCCGGCTTCCTACTGCTGCTGGATTCGGCCCTGCATGTGGTTGATGGCGTGCCCATTCCTGAGCCCGAGGACATCGACGGCCCGTCTGCCGAGCAGCTGGAGGCGGCCGCGCATCGTCGTGCCACCGGCGGCGGTCTCGATGTCAGCGAGCTGCGCTACGAGGTCATGTACTTCCTGCACCTGGACGACGGCAAGATCCAGAACTTCAAGCAGGACTGGGGCGAGATCGGCGACAGCATCGTGGTCGTCGGCGGCGAGGGCATCTGGAACTGTCATGTGCACACGAACGACATCGGTGCCGCCATCGAGGTCGCCATCGACCTGGGCGGCCGCCCGAAGCAGATCCGTGTCACTGATCTGTTCGAGGAGATGGCGGAAGAGCACGCTCATCGCGAAGCAGCACTCCACGGTGGTGGCCACGCCCCGAAGGCCGGCGCCGGTCTGCCCCCTGTCACGTGCGCAATCGTCGCAGTCTCCAGCGGCGATGGGTTGTCAGAGTTGTTCGCCGCGCTCGGCGTGCAGGGTGTCGTCACCGGTGGCCAGACGCTGAACCCCTCGACGGCGGAGCTGCTGTCGGCTGTCGAAGCGGTCAACGCGCAGCAGGTGGTGGTGCTGCCCAACAACAAGAACATCATTCCCGTGGCGCAGCAACTCGATGGACTGACCAGCAAGACGGTGTTCGTCGTGCCCACCAGATCGATGCCCGAGGCGCTGGCAGCGCTGGTGCTGTACGACCCCGAAGCCGACGCTGCAGTCAATGCAGAAGAAATGTCGGAGTCGGCGGAGTCGGTGGCAACCGGCGAGATCACGCAAGCGGTGCGGGCCACCAGCAGCGACGCCGGCCCGATCGAAGAGGGCGACTGGATCGGCATCGTGCGCGGCGATGGCATCGTGGTGATCAGCGGCACGCTCGACGGCGCCACCGTTGCATTGCTCGAGCACCTGGTCGAGCCGGGTCGTGAAATCGTGACGGTCATCGAGGGTCGAGATGCCAGCGGCGGTCATACCGATGTCATCCACGCGTGGCTCGAGGAGCATCGTCCCGGCGTGCAGGTGGAAGTGCATCGCGGCGGCCAACCGCTGTACCCCTACCTCTTCGGCGTCGAGTGAGCGAGATCACCCTTCGCGAGCTGTCCGCGATCGGTGTCGATCGGCTGAAGGGTGTTGGTGAGAAGAAGCTCGCCTCGCTCCGCGAGGTCGGCGTCGAGAACGTGCTCGACATCCTCACCACCTACCCTCGGCGATGGGTCGATCGCACCAACGAGTGTCGAGTCAGCGACCTGCAGGCAGGGCAGGAAGCGCTCGTGTTGGTCGCGGTGCGATCGGTCAGCAAGCGGGTCGGTCGTAATCGTCGGTCCGTCGTCGAGGCGGTCGTGGGCGACGGCAGCGGTCGCTTTCACGTGGTCTTCTTCAACCAGCCGTGGCGTGAGAAGCAGCTGCGCGAAGGTTTGCAGGTCGCGCTGTTCGGTAAATCGGAATTGTTCCGTGGCGGACTGCAGATGACGAACCCGATCGTGGACATGATCGGGGACCGCACCGGGCGCATCGTGCCCATCTACCCGCAGAGCGAGAAGGCCGCGCTCAGTACATGGGAGATCGCTGGCTGGGTGGAGGATGCACTGAAGCGTTGCGAGCCGCGCGGCCTCGCGGACCCGGTACCGACAGCGGTCAGGCAGCGGCTGGGCCTGATCTCGCGCAGCAAGGCGCTGCACAACATTCACCTTCCTGAGACGATGGGGGAGAAGGAGCTTGCTCGCCGCCGGTTGGCATTCGACGAGTTGCTTCGAGTCCAGACGGTTCTCGTGATGCGCAAGCGGGCGATCGAACGCGAGTCGCGCGGTATTCGCCACAAACTGGACGGCGAGTTGGTCGGCCGTCTGCGAGCCGCGTTGCCCTACGAACTCACTGCCGCCCAGAAGCGGACGATCGCCGAGATCGAGAGCGACCTGTCCGGCCCGCACCCGATGCACCGACTGCTGCAGGGCGACGTCGGGGCAGGCAAGACGCTGGTGGCCGTGAGTGCGATGCTCACCGCTGTGCAGGGTGGCCATCAGGGCGCACTCATGGCACCGACGGAAGTGTTGGCAGAGCAGCACGCGACGGGCGTGCGCCGTCTCCTGCATGGTGTCTCCGTGCCCGATCCAGGGAACCTCTTCGGCGACAGGCCACTACGCGTCGAATTGTTGACCAACCGGATCACGGGTAGCGAGCGCCGCGAGGTGATTGCCGGACTCGCCGATGGCACGGTCGACATCGCCATCGGAACCCATGCGCTGATCCAAGAAGGTGTCCAGTTCCACAGCCTTGGTGTGGTCGTCGTCGACGAGCAGCACCGTTTCGGCGTCGAGCAACGCGCCGCGTTGCGTGCAAAGGGCGATGGTGACGTGGTGCCCGACGTGCTGGTGATGACGGCCACGCCGATTCCACGCACCGCGGCGATGACGGTCTACGGCGACCTGGATGTCAGCGTGCTCGACGAGCTGCCGCCGGGCCGCATTCCGATCGTGACGAAGTGGGCCAACGGTCCGCTGATGGAGCAGGGCGCATGGGCGACGGTGCGCGAGGAGGTCGCTGCGGGCCGTCAGGCGTTCGTGGTCTGTCCGCTGATCGAGGAGAGCGAGAAGCTGGAGGTGGCCAGCGCGCAGGAGATGTACGAGCGGCTGCACTACGACGAGCTGAAGGGTCTGCGCATCGCACTGCTTCACGGACGGATGCCGTCGGCGGACAAGGAGACCGTCATGGGGTCATTCCGCCGCGGCGAGCTCGACGTGCTGGTGGCCACCACCGTCATCGAGGTGGGCGTCGACGTGCCCAACGCAACCGTGATGGTGATCGTCGATGCCGACCGTTTCGGGATAGCACAGCTGCATCAGTTGCGCGGGCGTGTCGGTCGCGGTGTGCATCCGTCGACGTGCTGGCTGGTGACACAAGAGGTCGAGGGTCGCAACCCGCGGGTCGAAGCGCTGGTGGCCACCACCGACGGCTTCGAGTTGGCCGAGGTGGATCTCGACCTTCGTGGCGAGGGCACGCTGATGAACACCGCGCAGAAGGGTCGCAGCGACCTCCGTCTGGCGTCGTTGCGTCGTGACCGGGAACTGGTGGCCTTGGCTCGTGAGGTTGCGTTCGAGATCGTGGATCCGGACCCGATGCTGGAGAACAACCTGGTGCTGCTCGACGAGCTGCGCCTGTTGTTCACCGCCGACGACGAAGCGTTTCTCTTCAAGAACTGACGTCGGAGGCAGGCTCGGTTCGGGCAGACTGCAGGGATGCGCCGTTCACTTGCCGCTCTCGCTGTGGGTCTCGTTCTGCTCACCGCCTGCTCTGATTCGGGTTCGAGCGCCGGCACGACCCTCACGGTCGCACCGGGTGAGACAGCTGCCCCGGTCGCAGGCGAGCCCGAGGGCACGCAGAGCTTCACCGGACTCGAGCGCACCCATGTGGATACGCCGGTGGATTACCCACAGACCCCTCCCGTCGGCGGTCCGCACAGCAAGTCCTGGCAGACCTGTGGTATCTACGACGTCGAGTTCCCCAAGGAGCGCGGCGTGCATTCCATGGAGCACGGCGCGGTGTGGATCACGTACACCGCTGGCATGCCCGCTGCCGATCTCGCGGTGCTACAGGCCTTCGTCGAGAACGGCAAGGAAGTACTGGTCAGCCCGTTCACCGGCCTGCCGACTCCGATCGTCGCCTCGGCGTGGGGCAAGCAGTTGCAGCTGGAATCGGTCAACGACCCGCGCCTCGCTCAGTTCGTGAAGACGTTCGACGACGGCCCGCAGACGCCCGAGAAGAACACCCCCTGCGCCCAGGGCACCACCGACACCGACTAACAGACCGACCTGCCCGCAGCTTTTGGCATCCTCTGCCGCCCATGGGCGGGCTTTCATGTCGAAAGCGGCACGCTTACTCGCCCTTGGGCGGCAAAAGGTGCCCACTCGGCAGCTACCAGTCCGGCCGGTCGGGGGAGCCGTCCTCGTCGTCGTCGGGCAGCACCAGGTCCCAGCGGTCGCGGCAGTCCTCGCAGCGGTAGGCAACGATGTCGCCGGGCAACCAGATGCCGTCCTCCGTGGGGTGGGTCAGCAGGTGGCAACGGCCGCCGCAGTCGACGCAGATGATGGTGGGTTCCGGCTGCAGCACGCCCGTAGTCTGGCCGAGATGGAAGCGGTGACGGTATGCGAGTGATTTCCGGCGAGTTCGGTGGGCGGCGTTTGGTGACGCCCGAGGGTGAGACCACGCGACCGACAACCGACAAGACCCGCGGTGCAGTGTTCAACTCTCTGTCCAGCATGGGCATTCTCGATGGCGCGGTCGTTGCGGACCTGTACGCGGGTTCGGGTGCGTTGGGTATCGAGGCCATCTCCCGCGGCGCTGCCGAGTGCGTCTTCGTCGAGCGTGACCGGTTCGCGCTGCTGGCCCTTCGCGAGAACATCGCCACCCTCGGCCTCGACGACCGGTGCACGGTGCACGGAACCGACGTGATGGCGTGGGTGCCCGCGATGCGCAATGTCGATATCGCCTTCATCGACCCGCCGTACGCATTCGACGCGTGGCCGGCTCTACTCAAGCTGGTCGATGTCGGCCTCGTCGTTGCGGAGGCCGACGACCCGGTCGCAGCGCCGCAGGGTTGGACTCAGTTGCGTTCGCGTCGCTACGGCCGCGCCTGGATCACGCTGCTGGAAACCAACGCACGATGAACGGCTAGCGTGTGGGCGCCATGGCGACCGTTCTCTACCCCGGAAGTTTCGATCCGCTGCACCTGGGCCACGTCGACGTCATCGAGCAATCGGTGGCGCTGTTCGGCAAGGTCATCGTCGGTGTGATGCACAACCCCACGAAACCTGGCGGCATGTTCACACTCGAGCAACGCAAGGAAATGATCCGCGCCAGCATCTCGTACCTGCCCTCGGTGAAGGTGATGGCCTTCGAGGGCCTCGCTGTCGACGCCGTCAAGCAGGTGAAAGCTGCCTTCATCGTGAAGGGTCTCCGCACGGGCGGCGACTTCGAAGTCGAGCAGCAGATGGCGCACACCAACCACGCGGTCAGCGGCGTACGCACCGTCTATCTGCCGTGTAAGCCAGCGCTGGTGTCCATCAGCAGTCGTTTCATTCGCGAGATCGCCCAGTACGGTGGCGATGTAACCTCGCTGGTCCCGGCACCGGTTGCCGCCGAACTGGCCCTGCTTTTTCCCACACACTCCAACACTGCTGAGATCTCATGAGCCACGACGATCAGTACGACGACGAATACGACGACGACGAACTCGACGACTCCGACGCGTTCGTTCGCTCCACCAATGGCTATGTCGGCGACGCCGAGGCCCTGCTGCGTCGCGCCGTCGACATCATCGCCACAGCCCCCACCATGCCGCTGTCCTCTTCGCCGCGAATCGACCGCGACGAGATCATCGAGTTGTTGGAAGAGACCTTGCACCGTCTTCCAGACGAAATGCGTCAGGCGCGTTGGATGATCAAAGAGCGCCAGGAGTTCGTGGCCAAGACGCGCCGCGAAGCCGACGAGCTGCTGGAGGCCGCACGGGTGCAGGCCGAGCGCATGGTCCAGCGCACTGAAGTCGTGCGCGCCGCCGAGCAGCGCGCACGCCAGATCAGCGAGGCCGCCGACACCGATGCGCGTCGCCTGCGTCACGAGACCGAAGACTTCCTCGACCAGCGGTTGGGGAGCTTCGAGATCTTGCTGGACCGGGTGACCAAGACGGTGCAGGCCGGGCGCTCGCGGCTGGCAATCGGCGAGCACAACGAGGCCGACATTGGTGAGGAAGAAGACCCGACCAAGGGCTTCTTCGACCAGGATCGCTAGCGCTGTCGTGAATCCGCTGCGTGTCAACGCCGCCGAACTGTTGCGCCGACCGGGGAACCAGAAGGCCGTCGAACTCGTCGCGGCCCTCGCTGATCTCGAGATCGTCGACCCTGCACGCTTCGCAGACGACGCGCAGGTGGCCGTTCGACTGCATCTGGAAGCGCTCAGCGATGGCATCGTCATCGACGGCGAGCTCAGCGTGCCCTGGCACGGCGTCTGCCGGCGGTGCCTGATGGAGACGGGTGGCACCCAGGTCAGCGAGGTGCACGAGCTGTACCAGCGAATTGTGACCGACCCAGAGGCCTTCGAGATCGTTGGCGACCAGCTGGACCTCAGTGAGGTGGTGCGCGAGGTGGTGCTGCTCGATGTGTCCAGCACACCGCTGTGTCGCCCCGACTGCGCCGGCCTCTGCCTCACCTGCGGCGCCAATCTCAACGATGGTGCCTGCGGCTGCGCAGCCGGGCCCATCGACATGCGGTGGTCGGCGCTGGATGAACTGCGAAATCAGGGCAATCAGGCCAACTGACGGCGGTCGTAGGTAGCAAGGCGCACGTCTGCGCCGCTAGTCTCTCATAGCTCGTGTGCCGAGGGAAGCGTTCCCTCGTCCGATTCCGGGAGTCCTCATGGCTGTTCCCAAGAAGAAGAAGTCGAAGATGAAGACCCGCAGCCATCGTGCTGGCGCGTGGAAGCTGGGCGCCCCGTCGCGCAGCATCTGCCCGCGCTGCGCCGCTGCGAAGTTGCCGCACACGGTGTGCCCCAGCTGCGGTTGGTACAAGGACCGCGTCGCTGTAGAAGTCGGCTGAGCCGCGAGGCTGCCATGCTGCCGATCGCCGTCGATGCGATGGGTGGCGACCGGTCACCTGGCGAGATTCTCGCCGGTGCGCATGCCGCCGCTGGGCTGGGTATTCCAGTCGTTCTTGTCGGGCCCGAGGGGCTCGAGGGCTGTGGTGACCTCCCGCTCATCCATGCGTCGGAAGTCATCGCAATGGACGATGACGCTGCCCAAGGTGTGCGTCGCAAGAAGGATTCCTCGCTCGTTCGGGCTGCTGAAGCGGTGCGCGACGGCAAGGCCAGTGCGATGGTGTCGGCCGGCAACACCGGCGCAACGATGGCCTCCGCCCTGCTGCGCATGGGGCGTGTGAAGGGGGTCAATCGCCCAGCGATCGCGACCCCGATCCCCGTGCCCGGCGAACGCCCGAACATCTTGCTCGACGCCGGCGCCAACTCAGAAGTGCAGGCCGAGTGGCTGGTGCAGTTCGCCACCATGGGTGCCATCTATGCCCGCCATCGGTTCGGGATCGAGCGGCCGACGGTTGGGTTGCTGTCCATCGGCGAAGAGCCAGGCAAGGGTGACACCCTCCGCAAGGAGGCGTACGAAATGCTGGTCAATGCGCCGGGTATCGACTTCATCGGCAACGTCGAGGGTCGTGATCTGATGCGCAAGACGGCCGACGTGATCGTCACCGACGGGTTCACCGGCAACGTGGCGCTCAAGACGCTCGAGGGAGGTCTCAAGACACTGTTCGACGCGCTACTGACCGCCTTCGCCAGCAAGCCGGAGTACAAGGAGCACGCGGACGCGTTGCTGCCTGCTCTGCTACCGCTGCACACAGCGATGAGCCCCGATACGCAAGGTGGTGCGGTGCTGCTCGGTGTCGACGGCATCTGCATCATCAGTCACGGTTCGTCGGGTGAGACAGCGATGGTCAATGCCATCAAGCTGGCCGAGGAAATGGTGCAAACCGGTTTGGTCGCCGAGATCACCGCTGCGTTCGCGACTGCTCCGGAGTAATCGCGGCAGCCTCGTAGCAAGCGCTAGCCTCGGTCGTCCCACGAATTCCAGGAGTAACTCGGTGCCCGCAGAAACCAACGCTGACCAGCCACTCGACCGCGAAGGTGTGTTCGAGATCGTGCGTGCCAACCTCTCCGACATCTTGGAGATCGACCCGTCCACCATCTCCGAGGGCCAGTCCTTCGTCGACGACCTCGACGCCGATTCGTTGGCGCTCATCGAGTTGGTCGAGGCGCTCGAGGAAGATCTCGCAGAGCGTCACGTCGGGTTCCGAATCGAAGATGAAGATCTCGTCGATCTCAAAACCGTGCGCGACGCCGTCGACTACGTGTTCGACCGGGTCAAGGACAGCTGACATTTCGGTTCGGGCCGAACCTGATCTCACCGAGCTCCGGCGGCACCTCGGCTACGAGTTCCAGAACCCGGACCTGTTGCTGCGCGCGCTCGCACATCGCAGCTGGTGCGCCGAAGTGGGTGGTCTGCCCAGCAACGAACGCCTCGAGTTTCTCGGCGACGCAGTGTTGGGCTGGGTGGTCGCCGACCTTGCATATCAGTTGTACGGAGACCTGACCGAGGGCCGGCTCACCGACCTGCGCAAGAGCGTCGTCAACGCATCCGCGCTTGCAGAAGTAGCCCAGGAGATCGAGCTCGGCGACTGCATTCTGCTGGGCAAGGGCGAGGCTGCTGCTGGAGGTCGCTCCAAGCCATCGATCCTCAGCGACGCGCTGGAGGCAGTGCTCGGCGCTGTCTACATCGACGGTGGTGCTCTGGTGGCATTCGCCCTCATCGAGCGGCTGTTCACAGAACGGATGTCGGCCGCCGCACTTCGGCTCGATCAACTGGATTACAAGACGGTGCTGCAGGAACTGACCGCCCGCCTGCACGACACCGCCCCGGTCTACGTGCTCAGCGACACCGGCCCCGACCACGACAAGCGTTTCTCGGCGACGGTCATCGTTGCCGGCGAGTCGGTAGGTGCCGGTGAGGGTCGATCGAAGAAGACAGCCGAGCAAGCCGCAGCCGAGCAGGCGTGGCTGGTGCTCTCCACCCGCGCTGCGGAGTAGACGCCGTGCCCGAGCTGCCAGAGGTGGAGACGGTTCGTCGCGGCCTGGAGGTGCAGGTGATGGGCCGACGGATCACACGCGTGGAAGTCGGCCGTGAGCGGTCAGTCCGCCGCACCTCACGACAAGCGGTGATCGACGGCCTCACCGGTGCCACGATTCTCGGTGTCAACCGTCGCGGCAAGTACCTGCTGTGCCCCCTCGACACCGGTGACGAGCTGATGATGCATCTGCGGATGAGCGGCCGGCTGCTCGTCGCCGACGCAGGCACTGCGCGACCACCGCACACGCACGTGGTGATGCACCTCGCCGGCGAGCCGGCGCAGGAACTGTGGTTCGTCGACCCGCGCACGTTCGGGGAAGTCGTGGTGTTCGACCCTGCCAACGTTGCGGTAGAGCTACCCGAGCTGGCGAAGATGGGTATCGACCCCATTGCCGATGGCTTGTCCCGGGCGCAATTCGCAGGTCTGCTGCGGAGCAGGTCGCGCCAGATCAAGGCGTTGCTGCTGGACCAGCACGTGATTGCGCGAATCGGCAACATCTACTGCGACGAGAGCCTGCATCTGGCTGGTGTGCGGTGGGACCGACGCTCGGACGCGGTCAGCCCTCGCGAGATCACCAAGCTGCACGCAGCCATCATGACCGTGCTGAGCGAGGCCATCGCGGCCGGGGGCAGCACCCTGGCCGACACGCAGTACGTGGGCGTGGACGGTGAGAGCGGCTGGTTCCAGTTGCATCACAAGGTGTACGACCGTGCCGGCCAACGCTGCGTCACCTGCGGGCGCGCAAACATCGTGAAGGTCACCGTCGCCGGACGTGGCACGCACTACTGCCGCCGCTGCCAGCGCTGAACCCGATCGACTGCTACGTGAAGCATCCGGGTTCACGGCCCAACGTCACGGCCGGACAGTGTTGATGTAAGAGTGGAAGCGGCAGGGGGTGCCGACCCTTGATAACGTCGCCGACGCTGTGTTCCTGAAAGCCCTCACCCTCAAAGGTTTCAAGTCGTTCGCCGACGCCACCACACTCCAGCTGGAGCCAGGGGTGACTGTCGTGGTCGGTCCCAACGGGTCCGGCAAGTCCAACGTGGTCGACGCCATTGCCTGGGTGCTCGGCGCACAGGCGCCCAGCGCCGTGCGGAGCCAGAAGATGGACGATGTCATCTTCGCCGGTACCGCCAAGCGCCCGGCGCTCGGCCGTGCCGAAGTGACCCTGACACTCGACAACTCGGCAGGCTTGCTACCCATCGAGTTCACGGAAGTCACCGTCAGCCGTACCTTGTTCCGCACGGGCGAGAGCGAGTACGCGATCAACGGCGTCAACTGCCGTCTGCTGGATGTGCAAGAGCTGCTCAGCGATGCCGGTGTCGGCCGTCAGCAGCACGTGATCGTCAGCCAGGGTCAGATCGATGCCGTGCTCAACGCGCGCCCGGAAGACCGGCGCGGCATCGTCGAGGAAGCCGCTGGCGTGCTGAAGTATCGCCGCCGCAAGGAGAAGGCCGAGCGCCGCCTCGACGCCACCGAAGCCAGCCTGCTGCGAGTGCAAGACCTGTTGCGCGAGGTCCGCCGCCAGTTGCGCCCGCTCGAGCGTCAGGCCGATGCAGCCCGCCGTCACGGCGACCTGGTGGCCGAACTCGATGGATTGCGCATCTTCCTGGCGGGCCGCGAGATCGCGTCGCTGCGTCTACGGATGGTGGCGCAAGTGGGGGAGAAGGTCACTCTGGCCGGAGCGGAGCAGGCGCTGCGTACCGAGCTCGGTGCCCTCGACACCGGCGTGATGGCTGCCGAAGCCGAGCTGACGGCCCGCGGCGACACCGATCTCAGCGATGAGATGGTTCGCGTCGAGCAGCTCCGTGAGCGTGCCCGGGGAATTGCCGCCGTGCTGGTCGAGCGTCGCCGTTCGATGGAGCGCGACCGTGGGCAGCTGATGGACAGCGGCGTGGTCGCCAATCTGGAAGCCGACGCGCAGCGGCTGCGTGACGAGCTTGCCGGTGTCGAAGCCGACCTTGCAGCAGTTGGCCCCGAGGCCGAGGAACTTGCCAACGAGGAGACGTTGTTCACCGACCAGCGCCGCGAGACCCTGGCGTCCATCGAGGGCATCTCCAACAGCACGTCCGCCGCCAGCGCTGCCGCAGAGGTTCGTGGCGAATTGCGTTCGATGCGCGGCAACCTCGAGCGCGCCGATGTCGAGCTGCGCCGCCAGCGCACCCGACTGGAGTCGTTGCGTCAACGCGCCGAGCGGCTCGATGGTGAGTGCGAGCGGTTGCGGATCGAGTGTGAGTCGTCGCAGTCAGCCGAGGCAACGCTGGTTTTCGATGTCGAGGCTGCCGAAGCACGTCGGCTCGCAGCAGATGCAGCGCACGACTCGGCGCTCACCGGTCGCCAGGAGGCCGCCGAGGAAGCCTCGCGCTGGACGGCGCGGTCGGAAGCACTGCACCTCGCGCTGGAGGGCGCCCGTGCCCGTGCCGGCGCCAATCACCTCGCTGGCGTCGAGGGTGTGTTGGGTACATTGCTCGACGTCATCGAGATCGATGCCGGCTGGGAGCCGGCAGTCGAGGCAGCGCTGGGTGAGGCGCTCCAGGCTGTGGTGGTGGCCAGCCCCACCGCCGGACGCAGCGCACTGCAGTCGCTCCAGGCCAACAACGTGCCCGGTGCGGTGTTGGCCCTGGGCGCTCGCCCGGCAGGCGCGCCCACCGCAACCGGCGGTGGCGATGCCGTGCGCCCTCACGTTCGAAGTCGTCACGCAGGTGTGTCCGAGCTTCTCGACGCCGTGCTGGGTGGTGCTGTTCGCGTCAGCCGTTGGGACGAAGCGCTGGACCTGGCCATTGGCAACCCGCTGGCCGTGGTCGTCACTCCCGACGGAGACCGCTTCGGCCCCACGGGTTGGCGTATCGGCGCCGCCAGCGGTGGCGCAACGGCTGCAGCGTTGGAAGAGGCGCAGGAGCGTTCCGCGTCGGCGTCGACGGAGCTGGCCGACCGGCAGGCAGCGCTCGCCGCCGCCAAGACCGAGATGCAGGCTGCCCGCCAGCACGACAACGAACTCACCCGCAAGCTCGATGCGCACGATGCAGGCTTCACGGCCAACAGCGAGGCACTGACTCGTTCGAAGGGTGAGCGCCGCGAGGCGCAGGCCGAGATCGAAACGGTGGAGCGTGGCCTTGGCGACGCTGAGGAGCGCGCCGAGCGCGAGCGTGCTCGCATCAGCGAGTTGGAAGCCTTGGTACCTGCGCTGGAGGCCGACGAAGCTGCCGAAGCGGAGGCCGCCAAGGCTCGCGGTGAAGCCCGCGCTCGGCTCGATGCGCAGACTGCTCGCCTTGCCGGCAAGCGTCAGGACCTCGAGGTGCGCAACGCCGGTCTGCACGAGCGGCATACGTTCCTCGAGCGCCGACTGGAGGAGACCGAGCGTCGCCTCGAAGCCGACACCGTCGCCCGCGCCGAAGCCGCACAGCGTCGGGTTGCCGTCGAGCGCAGTCTGGAAGCGGTGGAGCGGCTCGCGGCGCTGGTTGACAGTCACCGTCATGTCGTCGAGGTGCGGCACAACGAACTCCTCGAGATCCGCCGTCGCCAGAGCGACGAAGTGCGCGGCATCGCTCAGCGTTTGGATGTTCTTCGCCGTCGGCGCAGCGCGGCCGAGAAGGAACTGGAAGAGAGCCGCGAGCGCATGCGTCGCGTCGAGATCGACGAGGCCGAGGTGCGCATGCGCATGGAGGGTGCGGTCGAGGCCCTGCGTCGCGACCACGACCTCGAGCCGGCGGCTGCCGAACTCGCCGGGATGCCCGCCTTTGCTGAGGGGGTCGCCGAGGGAACCAACCCTGCGGCGCGTGTTCGAGACCTGGAACGCGAGCTGCGTTTGATGGGCCCGATCAACCCGCTGGCATTGGAGGAGTTCAACGAATTGCAGGAGCGCCATCGCTTCCTGGAGGAGCAGCTGGAGGACGTACGCAACACACGGCGCGATCTGATGCGTGTGATCAAGGCAGTCGACCTCGAGATCCAGACCGTGTTCGCTTCTGCGTTCGCCGACGTCAGCACGCACTTCACCAGCCTGTTCGCGACGCTCTTCCCCGGCGGCGTCGGGCGGCTCATCCTCACCAACCCCGACGACCTGTTGAACACCGGGGTCGAGGTGGAGGCCAAGCCCAGCGGAAAGAACGTGAAGAAGCTGTCACTGCTCTCCGGCGGCGAGCGCAGCCTGACCGCACTGGCCTTCCTCTTCGCCGTGTTCCGCAGTCGCCCATCGCCGTTCTACGTGATGGACGAAGTCGAGGCCGCGCTCGACGATGTCAACCTGCACCGCTTCCTCGGCCTGATCCACGAGTTCCGCCGCGAAGCCCAGCTGTTGATCGTCAGCCACCAGAAGCGCACCATGGAAGCCGGCGACAGCTTGCTGGGCGTCACGATGCAGCCGGGTGGCTCTTCGAAAGTCGTTGTCGAGAAGGTCAGCACCATCGCCTAGATCCGACGTGCTGGTCCCACAGTCAGCCCGACAGGTTGGGCTAGCGTCTCGGATCCAACAGCCACACGAACTACTCGGACGCCATGTCGAACAACACACCACCCGCAATTCAACTCGTCGGACTGCGCAAGTCGTTCGGTGTCGGTGAGCACGAGGTCGCCGCCGTTGCCTCGGTCGACCTGAGCATCGGGGAGGGCGAGTTCTTCTCGCTGCTGGGCCCGTCCGGCAGCGGCAAGACCACCGTGTTGCGCATGATTGCCGGGTTCGAAACGCCCACGGCCGGAGCGATCCTGCTGCAGGGTCGCGACGTCACTGGCCTCGCCCCGTTCGACCGCGACGTCAACACCGTCTTTCAGGACTACGCGCTGTTCCCGCACATGACCGTCCTGCAGAATGTGGAGTACGGGCTGAAGGTCAAGAAGGTCACAAAGGCCGAGCGCCGCACGCGAGCCAACGAGATGCTGGAGTCCGTCCGGTTGGGCAGCTTCGGTCATCGCAAGCCCAACCAGCTCAGCGGCGGGCAGCGCCAACGCGTCGCGCTCGCTCGTGCGCTGGTCAACCGTCCGAAGGTGCTGTTGCTCGACGAGCCGTTGGGTGCCCTCGACGCCAAGCTGCGCGAGGAGATGCAGGTCGAGCTGAAGGAGATTCAGCGCGACGTGGGCATCACGTTCGTGTTCGTCACCCACGACCAGGGTGAGGCGCTCAGCATGAGCAATCGCATTGCGGTGTTCAACCACGGTCGTATCGAGCAGGTCGGCACGCCACGGGAGATCTACGACAAGCCCGAGACGGCGTTCGTTGCCGGCTTCGTCGGTACCAGCAACGTGTTGTCGGCTGCACTCTCGAAGGAGTTGATGGGTGCGGAAGCGGTGCACAGCATTCGTCCCGAGCGAATCCGAGTGGTGCACGAAACCGCATCCGACGGGGAGATCACAGTCACCGGCGTTGTCAGCGACCTGCAGTACCTGGGTGCGGAGAGTCGTATCCGCGTCGACCTTCCGGGCGGCGAACACATTCTCGCCAGCGTGCCGAGCGACGGGCTCGTTGGAGTTGCCATGGGCGGTCCCATCCGCTTGGCATGGTCGCGATTTGCGGCCTACACAGTCGAAGAAACAACCACCTCTGAAGGGGGAAACCAATGAGGACCACCAGAACTGCAATGGCGCTACTCGCGTCGTTGTCGATCGTTGCCGCTGCATGCGGTGACGACAAACAATCCACCTCGACCGCTGCGGACAGCACGGTTGCCGAGACCACCGCCGAGTCGGCAGCACCGCAGACCACTGCCGCAGCAACGACCGACACGGCGACACCTGACACCACCGGCGGCGACGTCGACTACATGTGGACCCCCGACGCCGACCTGCTGGCGGGTGCGGAGGGCCAGCTCAACGTTGTTGCATGGGCAGGTTATGCCGAAGACGGCTCCACCGACCCTGCCTACGACTGGGTGACACCGTTCGAGAAGATGACCAGCTGCTCGGTCAACGTGAAGACCGGTGCCTCCAGCGACGAGATGGTGCAGCTCATGCAGAGTGGCGAGTACGACGGGGTCTCCGCTTCGGGTGATGCCACGCAGCGCCTCATCGCGGGCAGCGAAGTCGCCGCCATCGATCCTGCCGAGTACTCCAGCTACGCCGACATTTTCGAAGGCCTCAAGCTCCAGCCGTGGAACTCCGTCGACGGCGAGCCGTACGGCATTCCTCACGGTCGTGGTGCAAACCTGTTGGTGTACAACACCGAGGCGTTTGCCGATGCTGCCCCCGATTCCTGGAGCGTCATGTTCGAGCCGGGTAGCCCGGCCGACGGTGCCATCTCGGTCTACGACAGCGCCATCTACATCGCCGACGCTGCGTTGTACCTGATGGCCACGCAGCCCGGCTTGGGAATCACCGACCCCTATGCGCTCGATCAAACTCAGTTCGATGCAGCGATCGCACTGTTGAACGACCAGAAGCCACTCACCAGCCAGTACTGGGGCGACTACACCGTGCAGCAGAGTTCGTTGGAGAACGGCGACGTGCTCGCGGGTACCACCTGGCAGGTCATCGTGAACCTGGCGCAGGCCAACGGTGCCAAGATCGACGCAGTGAAGCCCGTCGAGGGTGCCACTGGCTGGTCGGACACCTGGATGCTGTCGGCGAAGGCCGCCAACCCCAACTGCATGAAGTTGTGGATGGATTGGATTGCGTCGCCGTGGGCCAACTCGCAGGTTGCCGTGTGGTTCGGTGAAGCACCCAGCAACGCCAAGTCGTGCGAGCTCGACGGCATGGCCGAGCACTGCGCCACCTTCCATGCGTCGGACGATGCCTACTGGAAGGACGTGTGGTACTGGACCACTGCCACCGAGAAGTGCCTTGACGGCCGTACGGATGTGAAGTGTGTTCCCTACACCGAGTGGGTGGATGCTTGGACCACACTCCGGTCCTGAACGAAGTAGTCCAGACCGACACGACCGAGGGAGGGAAGGCCGCAGGGCCTTCCCTCCCGTTTCGTGGTGTCAATCGCGCCTTTCACGGGCGCCGCCGTGTGGGCGTTACCAGCACTCTCGGCCTTCCACTGCTGTGGATGCTGGGGGTGTATGTCGGCTCTCTGCTGTTGTTGATGGTCAGCTCGCTCTACGAGCTGGATTCCACGACACAGAAGCCCAGCGACACGCTGACGCTCGCCAACCTCAGCAATGCGTTCACCAACTCCAGCGTGATCTGGGTGATGGTGCGCACCACGATTCTGGCGTTGGCGGTCACGGCGATCTGTTTTCTCATTGCGCTGCCTGTGTCGTTCTTCATCTCCAAGATCGCGTGGCGTCGTGCCCGGCGCGGCCTGGTCGTCGCAATGCTGATGCCGCTGTGGGCCGGCTACCTCGTGAAGGGGTATGCGTGGCGCGCCATGGTCGCGCCGGCCGGCGGCCGCTTTGCCGCCGACGGTAAGGGCGGCGGCGGGTTCCTGGACAGCACCTTCGGGTGGACGCCCGGTTACGGCCGCGCTGCCATCGTCATCACGCTCGTCTACTTCTGGCTGCCGTACATGGTGCTGCCCATCTACGCGGGTATCGAGCGTCTTTCCCCGTCCCTGCTCGACGCAGCCGGCGACCTTGGCGCAAGGCCATTTCGCACGTTCCGTTCGGTGATGTTGCCGCTGCTACTGCCTGCTGTCGCTGCCGGCTCCATCTTCACCTTCTCCCTGACCCTCGGCGACTACATCGTCCCGCAGCTCGTCAACAACGG
>Ga0105048_10002345_pt1 | contig 30720 bp, 26 predicted proteins | sample MAT05_FD_78382 | JGI IMG/M metagenome (GOLD analysis project Ga0105048, IMG submission 78382) | Freshwater microbial communities from Lake Fryxell liftoff mats and glacier meltwater in Antarctica - MAT-05 | ecosystem: Environmental > Aquatic > Freshwater > Ice > Liftoff microbial mat | place... | reverse complement strand
CCGACCCGGGCCGAAGTCACCGATGTCGCCAATGCCGTCTATGAGCAGGCCGATGCCATCATGCTTTCCGGTGAAACCACCGTTGGTAAATACCCGATCGAATGCGTCAAAGCCTTCGATAAAATCGCGCGCCGCATCGAACGCAGCGGCGGCGCAGGCTTCGCGGAGGACATTCACTTTGGAGACGACCGCCATAAAATCGTCCACTCGGCAGTCACCCTGGCCAATTCCATCCCGGACGCACGGATCGTGGTGTTCACCCGGCGCGGCTTCAACGCGGACTGCGTTTCCCATTTTCGCCCAAAACAAACGCCGATCTATGTTTTTGCACCGACCACCGAGGTGTGCCGCAAGATCGTCCTGAACTGGGGCGTCGTTCCCATGCATCTCCCCTTTGATGTGGACCCCAACAAAACCATCGGCTCGGCGGAACTCATGCTCGTAAAACTCGGCCTCGTCACCTCCGGAACACGCCTCGTGGTCGTCAGTGATCTGCTCGCAGGTGAACTCCGCTTCGATTCCGTCCAACTGCGCATCGTTGCCTGAGGCTGCTTACTACATGTCTTCATCGCTATCCATGAGGGAAAGTTTGCTTACTCAGAAGAAAACTGCTTCTTTTTCACGCGATTTGTGTATTCCATGACACCCCATGAGCGCCGATAACGCTTCCCCTCACGTTTTCATTCGCTTCTGGGGCGTGCGCGGAAGCACCCCGGCCCCCGGTCCAGAGACCGTTTACGTGGGAGGAAACACGACCTGCGTTGAAATCCGCGTCGGCAACGAAATCATCATCCTCGACGCAGGCACCGGAATCCGGCGCCTCGGCCTCGCCCTTGCTGAGGAGTTTCAAAATCAACCGCTCTCCGCGAGCCTGCTCATCAGCCACACCCACTGGGATCACATCCAGGGTTTTCCTTTTTTCCTTCCTGCATGGGATGCTCGCAACAGCATCCGCATCCTCGGTATGGAAAGCGCTCAGTCCAGTTTACGCAACATCCTCGCGGGCCAGATGGATAGCGTGTACTTCCCGGTCCCGATGCGCTCAATGCCGGGGTACATCAATATCAAGGATCTCAACGAGATGCATTTTCACATCGGCGAAGTGCCGGTCACGGCCTGCATCGTCAATCACCCCGGCCCTGCGGCGGGCTACCGTTTTCACACGCCCGCAGGCGACATCGTTTTTATCCCCGACAACGAACCCTCCGGCCCGCGCTGGTGGGGCACTCCGGAAAAACCCGGCCTGGAAAAAGCGGTGTCGGAATTCATCCGTGACGCAGACATCCTGATCTGCGACGCCCAATACGACGCCGAGGAATACGCCAAGCGGATCGACTGGGGCCACGGTGCCATCGACGACGTGGTAAAGCTCGCCGCGAACAATAACGTGGGAAAACTCTACCTTTTCCATCATGACCCGGACCACGATGACGCCCGGGTCATGGCGATGTCGCGTCATGCGACCGACCTCGCGCACGAGCTCGGCAGCCCCCTGAAAATCCATATCGCCCGCGAAGGCCTCAAGGTCGATCTGGCCTGAGATCTGGCATTTCCTCCGGCACCCCGGCGACCAGACTATTCCGCTGCGTCGGAAACCTGCTTCTTGGATTCGAGCTTGGCTTTGACGAGCTCAAAAACCACGGGCAGGACGGACACAAAGATGATCCCGAGCACAATGACCTCGAAGTTCTTTTTCACAAAAGGCAACTGGCCAAGCAGATAACCGGAGAACGTCATCGTTACCACCCAGAGCACCGCGCCTATGACGTTGTAGGTGAAGAATTTTGCGTAGCTCATGCTGCCCATGCCCGCAACAAACGGCGCAAACGTCCGAACAATAGGAACAAAACGGGCCAGCACGATCGTTTTCGGGCCGTATTTTTCGTAGAACGCATGGGTCCGATCGAGATGGTCCTTCTTGATAAATCGATTCCCGTTTCGAACCCGATGCCCAAGCCAGGATCCCAAATGATAATTCAGCCCGTCACCAAGAATGCCTGCAATAATCAAGAGAATCACCACGTAATACACGTTGATTTCGCCGGTCGATGCTGCCACTGCGCCCACAGCAAAAAGCAGGGAGTCACCCGGAAGAAAAGGCGTTACCACGAGGCCTGTTTCACAAAAAATGATGAGGAAAAGAATCGCGTAAATCCAAATGCCGTACTCCTTGCACCAATCCGGAAGCACTTCGTTGAGATTCAAAATGGCGTGCAAAAATTCCTTTAGAAATTCCATAAGAGTCGGTGGTGTTGCCAGAAGTGCGCCCCACGCGCAAGCCCGGAAGCAGGGGGCAACAGCGTCATCACGGGAAACTTCGCCGCCCTCTCAGGCGGCGGCATCTTCTCAGGAGCCGACAACATGGGAACCAACGGTACTATTGTCAAAACTCAGCAACATCATCGTCGCTGGCAACAAAGCACTCGATAACAAGGACCTCGCCGCCCTGTTCAAATAGGGAGCCGCTGATTAATTAATGGACGTTGTTCGGATTAGATTGAGGGCGTCCCGCCTGCTCTTTTTGGAGCCTCGCCGAAAAGTTCCAAAACCCAAGACGACACGCCCCATGGATTGTATGGCGCTAAGCGTAGTTCAAGGATGATTTCGGCGAGGCGCCAAAATCTTGCAGGCGGGGCACTCCCCAACGCTTCGTCTTCCCCCAGGCGCTCATCCCGCTTTTCATCAGAATTTGGGATAAGCTTTCTTATCCAAGGATCGGCAACGTCGGGAATTTGCGTCCGAGAATCTTGTCCGACGGAGCCTTGATCCATTGCTCAAGAATCGAAGCGTACACGCTGCGAAAGTCGGTGTTGTAAATCAGATCCCCGGCATCAAGTTTGTCCAACCTTGGATGCGCGCCGTGGACACCCGCTTTGATTCCGCCCCCGAGAAGAAACAGCGGAGCCGCCGCGCCGTGATCCGTGCCGCCGCTGCCATTTTGAACCACACGCCGGCCAAACTCGGAAAACGTCATCAGCATCACACGATCAAACGCCCCCTGTGCCTTGAGATCCGCGCAAAAAGCCGATACCGCGTCGTTTAATTCCGTCATTAACCGGTCATGCGTCCCGCCCTGATTGCTGTGCGTGTCGTAGCCGCCCTGGCTCACGTAATAAACCCGCGTCGGCAAACCGCCCGCGATCATCCGGCCCACCAGGCTCAGACTATCAGCCAGTCGCCCCCTCGGATAGGGAACCGCTGGCTGAAACTTTTTAGAGATCTCAAGAATCTTGTCGCTGCTCAACTGCGCATCGAGCGCCGTGCGTTGGAGAAAATCAAGCGGACTCAGTTCACTGCGAATCGAACCGCCAATCGCTCCAATCGAACCGCCTTCATTCGCCTGACCGCCCAATCCATCCATCATTGCATCGTCCGGCTGATTCAACTCCCGGAAAGCCTGATCGGCGTCCGCTTTTTTGGAATTCACCCAGCGGTACTGCTCGGGGCGTGAAAACGAAACGCCCGTCGGAGTGGGCGATGAAAAAGCCTGGGGGGTTTCCCCTCCTATTGAAACGCCCACCGTCGGATCGGCCCCTGCGCAACAACTGTCAAAGTACTTCCCGATCCAGCCGTAGGGGTCGTTGCGCTCCGCATCGCTCGCGGTCGCCCAGATTTCCGTGGACCGAAAATGCGACCGGTTCGGATTCGGATATCCCACACCCTGAACCAGCGCCAGATGGCCTTCATCGTAGAGACTCTTAAACCCCGCCAACTTCGGATTCAGCCCGACGTGATCATTGATCTTCAGCACCCTGTCCGGCGCAATCCCCAGCGAAGGACGTGCCCGGTGATAAATATCGTCCGCATACGGGATCACGGTATTCAAACCGTCATTGCCACCCGCAAGCTGCAGCACGACAAGGATCGGACCGTCCTTACCTGTGACCGTCTGGATCGCCGAATCCGCCGCCATCGCGTCGAGCGAGGCAAAGGTTCGTTCGAGAAAAATCGGAAGCGTCCACGTTGCGGCAGCTCCCAGCATGGATGTGCGTAAAAAATTCCGGCGCGTGTGTAGCGTCCGGGTGTGCGGCTCAATGATGTGATCGTGGTCCATGGCGTTGGAGTAGGGGTTCGTCGGGTGAAACTGCGTCTAGGTAAGCTGAAACTGCGGCGTGCTGGCCATCAAATGCATGAGTTCGCGGAGCGATGCGTCGTCGAGAGGCATTTTTTTTCCCGACAGAAATTTTTCAAAAGGAGCCGCATGTTTCGGATCCAACGGAGCGTTAAACAACCGCCAGTACAGTGATGCAATAAGTTCCTGCGGTTTTGCACGGAGTTCCGTCGGGGCGATCTCCTGTAAATCCGGACCTTTACGAATTTTAATCTCCCGCGGCCCATTCGCCGCTCGCTTCTTTCCTCTCCTCTCGATCTCCATCGTTCCGTTGCCGAGCGCGAAATTCGCCAGATTATAACGATTGAGCAGGCTGGCCGTGGTAATCCACGCCTTGCCGCCATCCCAACCTTTGACGCTCGGCGGCAGGAATGGAATCTGCCCAAGCTGCCGCATGATCCCGCTGAGCGCCGGAGCTGGCGGGAGGCCGACATCCAGACCGCGCGAAAGCGCTATCACGAACTGGACCGGACTCTTGATTTGTGAACGAATCGCCCGCTCGCCGTAAAATGCGCTGCTTTGAAAAATCGCCCGCAACAGAGCCGCCGTGTTGTAACCGCTCTTGCGATAATCCGCTGCGAGATTCTCCACCAGCGCCGACTCCGGATTTTCGTAGGCGTAAAAAGTCCACAGTTTGCTCACGATAAACCGGGCACACTGCGGTTGCGCCATGATGATATCGACGATGTCATCCCCCACGAACTTGCCGCGTTTTCCCATAAAAACCTTCTCCCCGTCGTCCTGCTGAAGTTCCGCAAAACGGAACGTTTGATCTGCATCGTTGAACTTAAATCCCGTGAACGCACGGGCCGCTTCCTTGATGTCCTCCTCGCTGTAATTCCCGATGCCGAGCGTGAAAAGTTCCATCAACTCGCGTGCAAAGTTTTCATTCGGTCTCAGCTTCCGGCTGCGGTCGGTATCGAGAAACACCATCATCGCCGGATCGCGCGCCACCGCTTTGGTGAGATCGGCAAACGATCCCATCCCCAGTCTTCGCAGCGTCTCGTTTTGCAGCCACATCATGTACGGATTTTTCACCTTCTCCGCACTCGTCGCGAAATGGCCGTGCCAGAAAAGTGTGAGCTTCTCCCGCGCCGGATTCAGCGTGAAGCGCATCCGCCCCAGCCACCAGGCGATCAATGCCATCTGATGCTCCCGATCCTGCTTCTGGATCTCGTCAAACTTCAACTTCCGCTCTTCCTGCGAAAGTTCGCGGGCCTCCATGCGCAGCGCAAACCGATTGAGCGGTTGCGCCCACTCCGGCTTGGGAAACTGTTCGGAGTCATCCACTCCCTTCACCAAACTGTCCACCCCGCGCTCAAAACCCAGGGCATGGAGGGCGTCGATATCTTCCGGGGCACCGCCGAATCCAGCCCGGTTCAGCAGGTGCGCAGCCCGGACACGATCCCATTGGCGAATGTTAAAAGGAGGAAGCATCGGTGGGATGAACCCATCCCGGGATTCTGAGTTGCGAAAAAAATGAATCCGGCTGATGAGTTGCAGCATCATTATGAGAATTTTGCTCTTTGCTCTCTGCATTTTTTGCCTCACCCCTCTTGTCACGGGACAGGAAAAGCCGCTGCGCAAAGAACCCATGACCATCAAAGAGCTGGCCCTGATGATCCGCATGGGCATGCCCGAAGCCGAGTGGTTGGCTGAACTCCGCGAGCGCAAACTCCTCGAACCACTGAGCGACGAGGACCTCAAACTCCTCGGCTCCAGCGGAGCAACGCCGGAAATGGTTGGCAAGGTGCGGCAAGCCGGATTGGTCCTCGATGAATCAACCGCCGAGGCTGCGAAACAGCAAAAAGCCGAGCGTGAAGCCCGTGCTCAGGAGGAACTGGAACGCCTGCGCCTTCGAGCCGAATCCAATAAAAGCAGTCAGCCACAGCAAAAAACCACGGGCGCCCAGGACGCAATGGTCAAGCTCTTGACCGGCAAGATGGTGTCCGTCTCCGCCGACTCCTGGCAGGAGTTCGATGCCCGCAAACTGAACCGCGTGCGCTATTTTGTTTTCTACTCCTCCGCCTCCTGGTGCCAACCCTGCCACGCGTTCACCCCGAAACTCATCGAGTTTTATGAGAAAATGAAACCTCTGCATCCCGAGTTCGAAGTGGTCCTGCTCAGCCGCGACAACAACAAGTTCAACGCCCAGGGCTACACCCGCCAATATCGCATGCCCTGGCTCGGCGTGGACTTCGAGGCCACCCCGGAGTTCGCCAAGGCGTTCAGCGGAAAATTCATTCCGTTTCTCGCCATAGTCCGCAACGACGGACAGGTCCTGCTCCCATCACACAAAGTGGAATTTGAAAAGATGCGCGCCGAAGACACCCTCCAATTCCGCCGACAAATCCTAGAAGGCAGATTCCCGGGAGTTTAGCGCAGGCGAATAAAAGAGCTGTACCGCACTGTACCGTCGGTCTGTGACCGTCGCACGCTATACCGCCAGTCTGTGACCGTCGCACACTGTACAGTCGGTCTGTGACCGTCGCATTTCTTCGCTTCGCACATCGCATTTCTTCGCCTTCGCCAATCCGATGGCAACGGTCGCCGACCGACGGGACGGTGAATAAGCTAATAGAAGCACGTCGCCGTCACTTCTTCCTAATCCTTACTTGCGACTCAGATTGCCAGTAAACATGAGGACGAGTAAAACAAGCAAGATGACTCCAAATAGGCTCCCGCCCACCATGGGACCTCCCATGTAAAAGCCGCCGCCACCGAACAAGAGCATCAACACAATTAAAACAACGAGTAGGTTCATACGGCACTGTTACCGCTTCTCCGTGCGTCCGCCAGTGGGGTCTTCACCCCATCTTGAAATAGGTCTGTTTTTATAGCGCCACTTGCCCGGACTGCCCCCTCTACAGTCACTATTTCCGTCCAGGTTTTGTCCCCGGCCCTCTCATCGCGGGAATCATTTTCAGCCCTGCGAGGTCCGCAACCTTCCGTTGCCGGTCATCGAAGGAAGCGAAGGCCGAACAACCGGCTTCCAAGGCGGACGCGCAGGGTTGAAAGAAGAGGCCCTGTTTGCCATGCGCGACATCCGAAAAGACGCGCTCGGGTAGGCGGGCGCTGAATGGGGACTTGGCATTGATTTGCCTATGCCTCACCTCCGGCATGGCCACTCACACCGCTCCCTTTTACTCGCGCATCGCGCGCTGCCGCAGGGCGTGATCGCACAGTACGAGCGCGGCCATGGCTTCAACCATGGGAATCGCGCGAGGCAGGACGCAGGGATCGTGACGTCCGCGCGCTTTGAGTTCGGTGTCCTCGCCAGTGGCGGTCACCGTTTTCTGCGCTTTGAACACGGTGGCCGTGGGCTTGAACGCTACGCGAAAAATGATCGTCTCGCCGTTGCTGATGCCGCCCTGCACGCCGCCTGAGCGGTTGGACGTCGTGCGAACGCGGCCCTCGCGCATTTCAAATGGGTCGTTGTGTTGTGAACCGGTGAGCTGAGTCCCGGCGAATCCGCTGCCGATTTCAAATCCCTTGGACGCGGGCAAACTCATCGCGCCCTTCGCGAGATCGGCTTCCAGTTTATCGAATACCGGTTCACCAAGCCCCGGAGGGACGCCCCGCGCAATGCATTCCACGACGCCGCCCACGCTGTCGCCGTCCGTGCGAATCTGTTTGATGTGCTCGAGCATTTTCTGCGCCGCCACAGGATCGGGACAACGCACGATGTTACTTTCGACCTGCTCAAAGGTCACGGTCTCGGGATCAATGCTGGCCTCGAGATGCTGCACGGAACGCACGTAAGCGAGCACTTCCAATCCGGGAAACAGCGTCGCGAGAATCTTCTTCGCGAGCGCTCCCGCCGCGACGCGACCGATGGTTTCGCGCGCGCTGGAACGTCCGCCGCCCTGCCAATTGCGAATACCGTATTTGGCCTGGTAGGTGAAATCGGCGTGCGAAGGACGGAACGCACTTTCCATTTCGGAATAGGCCTCGGGCCGCGCGTCCTCATTCATCACGACGATGCAGATCGGGGTGCCGAGGGTTTTTCCCTGGAACACGCCGGACAATATTTTGCAGGTATCGGCCTCTTTTCGCGGCGTAACGATCTCGCTCTGACCGGGGCGGCGACGGTCGAGTTCCGGCTGAATATCGGCTTCCGAGAGCGGGATGAGCGGGGGGCAACCGTCAATCACCACGCCGACGCCGCCGCCGTGGGATTCGCCCCAGGTGGAGATGCGAAAAAGAGTTCCTGTCTGACTGGACATGGCGCTGAGTATGAAGGGAAAGCCTGCGGGAAGTAAACTTTTCCCGGAGGAAGTCGCCTCGACCTTGCAAGTTGGCCTGGGAGCACGCACGTTGCGGCCATGCGCTACATTGCATTTTTCGGCCTGTTGTTCGCGTTGCTCGTCCCTGTTTCCGCTGTGGCGGGCTGGGAGGAAAACTACGACGCGCTTTTGAAAAAATACGTCACCAGCGAAGGCGTGCGTTACAAAGCGTGGAAGAAAAACGCGGACGACATGAAGGCGCTCACCGAGGTGGTGACGGCTATTGGCGACGCAAAACGCACGGATCTCGCGTTTTATCTGAATGCTTACAACGCCTGGATTTTGCACAAAACGCTGGCGATGTATCCGACCAAGAGCGTCAAGGATCCGCTGTTCACATTTTTTCTGAAGGACAGCATTCGTGTGGGCGGAAAGAAGGTGAGTTTCAACAAACTGGAAAAGGATCTGATCCGCAAAAAGTTCAGCGAACCGCGCATCCATTTCGCACTAAACTGCGCGAGCCGCTCGTGTCCGCCGCTTTGGAACGCAGTGTTCAAGGACGGTGCGCTGGAAAAACCCCTGGCGAAGTTGGCAAGCGACTTTATGAACAGCACGAACGGGGTGGAAGTGGCTGGCAATAAAGTGAGACTGTCGAAGATTTTCGAATGGTATGCCGAGGATTTTGGCGGCGAAAAAGCAGTGCTCGAGTACATCGGGGAAAACCGCAAAACGCCGCTGCCCAAGGGCGGTTCCATTTCCTACCAGACCTACAACTGGAATTTGAACGAGGCTCCGTGATCGCCCCGCACCCACGCGGTGCGCATCTCCGAGAGTTGCAAAATCTGAGGAGCGGGCGCACAGCGTGCGGAGGGTAGGAACACGGCAGCGGAGTGACGAGGCTAAAACCTGCAACTTTCAGAGATGCGCCCCCCACGTGCGGCGTGCCGGGAAACCGGCTGGTGCGGCACGCTTTTTGCGCCATAGTGCGGCCATGGCTGGCACTATAGTTTCCCTCCTCACCCATCCGCTTGCGCCGTTCATCGTCGCGGCTTTGCTCGGTGGTTGGACGTTGTTCGTCTGGCTTTTCCAATTCAAAAAGCGGGATTTTCAATTCAACGCTTGGCGGACCCAGGAACTCTCGCTGGATGCCTTTGCCGCGCGGAGTGTGATTGAAATTCAGCCGCTCCTGCGTCATGCGTAGCGGTGTCATGCGGATCTTTTTCGTTTTTCTAATCGCGTTTGTTCATCAGTCCGTTGATCTGCGCGCGGAGTTATTGCGCATCGGAGGCGCTTCCTCGGTGAACATTCCGGTAGCTGCAGCAGCCCAGGTGCTCCGGGCCGAGGCGAACATGGACATCCAGATCACCACGTCGGGCGGCAGCAACGCGGGCATCGTTGCCGTGGGCGAACGGCAGGCGGAGATCGGGATGATTTCCCGCGAACTCGTGATGGAAGACCGCGTGGAGTTTCCTGACATCGATTTCCAAACGATCGATCTCGGACGGCAGGTCATCGCCCTCGTCGTGTCACGCGATGTATGGGAGGGGGGCGTGCGTTCGCTTTCCGTGGAACAGGCGCGCGGCATTTATACAAAGAAATTCACAAACTGGAAAGACCTGGGTGGTCCAGACCAGAAAATCACGTTTTTCTCGGCGGACGAAGGGCGCGGGACCTGGGAGCTTTTTGCAGCATGGGTTTTCGGCTCCACTCAAAGGGCACCACTGGGACGTTTTCCCGTCTCGATGAGCGATAAAGAGGCACGCAATTCGGTGGAGTTCACTCCGGGGGCAATCAGCTTTATGGCACCAAAGTGGGCGGACGGCAGATCGACGTTCGTCCTGCCAATCAAGGCCGATGATGGCAAGGTGCTGGAACCGGTCCCTGCGACGGTCAAGGCCGGAAGCTATCCGATGGTGCGCCCGCTTTATCTAATCACGCCGGGACGTCCGGTGGGCAACGCGCTTCGGATGATCGAACTTCTGCAGAGCGAGCGCGGCCAGCAAATCATTCGTGACGCGGGTTACATGCCTGCGGGGGACATGGCCAAAGCGAAGCCGTAGTGCGTCTCAGCGCACTTTGATATTTCGCCGCAGAAACGTCGGAACATCGAGGTCCTCACCGTCTTCGATCGTGGGCTCGCTTTTATCGAAACGCCCCCGACTGACCGGCTCGAAAGGAAGATTGCCCTGAACGGGTTCTACTTTTTTTTGGATGATGACGGGTGATGAAGGTTCCGTCTGCGTCGTGCGAATGGTTCGGGTGCGAACCGGCCTCGTCGGCTCGGGCTCGGCCTCGGCGGGAAGGAGTTCCTGCGCTTCGACTGCCGCATCTGGTTCCTGGGCGAATGCAGCTTCCTCATGTTCGTTGGATGCCGCGGGTTCCACCTCGACGGCTTCCTCCAACGGCTCCTCCTCATCCGCAGCTTCAACAGGCGGTGGATGAACCACAGGTTCCTCGGGCACTGGTGTCGGCTTGGGTCGAGCAACTGGACGCGCTGCGGGACGCGGTTTTGCGACAGGAGCCAAAGTCTCCAGGCCCGTGGATGTGAGGAGCGTGACAGAAAGCTTTTCGCCCATGGCAGGGTCCACCGCGGTCCCGAGAAAAATACGGGCATCATCCGGAACCATGCGCTGGAGATGCTCCATGACGATCTGGACTTCGGTAAGCGTCAGGGAGGTTCCACCTGCGATGTTCACGATGAGGCTCCGGGCATCCTCAAGCATTTTGCCTTTGTCGAGAAATGGTGATTTCACCGCCCTGCTCAACGCATCATGCGCACGGTTCTCAGCCGTGGATTCACCGTGGCCAAACAGAGCCCGCGTATGGGCCCCGGTGAAAAGTGTGACCATTTCATCAAACCCGATATTGAGCGGACCCGGCCGCTGAAACATGCCGCATAGCGCACGCACGCTCTGGCTGATGAGTTGATCCGTGGCGCTGAACGCCTGATGAATTCCCTCGGACGGCTCCACGAGATCGCCCATGCGATCGTTTTCAAAACACAGAACCAAGTCCGCCTCAGCGGTCACCGCCTCCAAGGCTTCGAGCGCCTGTTGCTGACGGCGCCGTCCCTCGAACGAAAAAGGAAGCGTCGCGATCACCGCTGTGAGGCAACCTTCCTCGCGGGCGATGCGTGCCACAAGCGGAGCCACTCCACCGCCGGTCCCGCCACCCAACCCGGCGAGCAGAAAAACCATGCCCGCTCCGGTTAATGCGGCGCGGATGGCGTCGACCGACTCCTCGGCAGCCATCAAACCAAGCTCCGGATCACCTCCGGCTCCCAAGCCGCGCGTCACCGTGCGTCCGAGTTGCAACTTTTGTCCAACCACCGAACTGGTGAGCGATTGCACATCGGTGTTGAGCACCAGAAGATCGCCGCGCTGAAATCCGTCGAGCACGATGCGATCCAGCGCATTGGAACCTGCGCCACCAATACCGACAATGCGGACGACTGGCGCCCCGCTGGTTTCTGCGGCGATATGTTGACGGGAGCGTGGAATTTCGATCATGCGAAAGGAGTGTTAGAAAAGTCTCATTCTGCCGAAAAGACTGCGGAATCCGTAAAACCAACCGCCTTCGGGTTCCGCCATGCGTTCAGCCTGCGCATAGCGCACCAAGCCGATTGCCGCGGAGTACTGGGGATTTTCGAAAGCCGAGGTGATGCCCGCGAGGTCCCGCGCACGGGTCAGCGTGACGGGCAGTTCGAAAATGTCTTCCGCCAATGATTTAATACCACGCAACTGGCTGCACCCGCCGGTCAAAAAAACTCCAGCCGCCGCAAGATCAATGATGTGCGCGTCGTCAAAACGTTTTCGCAGAATTTCGAAAACCTCGCGCACACGCATGTGAACGATGCCGTTCAATTGTTCGCGTTCGACCTCTTTTCCGGCAAACCCCGAGTCGTCCTTGAGAGTGATCGTTTCACCGGGAAGCGTATTTCCTAGAAGCACGCTGCTTTCGTCGATCTTGAGCTTTTTGGCGCGGGCAAGTGGAATGCGAAGGCCATACGCGAGATCGTTATCGATATGATCACCGCCCACTCCGAGCACGCCGCTTGAACGGAGGGTGCCTTCCACGTAGGCGACGAAATCTGTGGTGCCCCCGCCCATATCGATGACAATTGCCCCGGCCTGCTTTTGTTCGGGGGTCAGCACGGCCTGCGCTGCTGCGTAGCCGGTAAACGCGAAGGACTCCACGCTTTGAAGCACCTCAGCCACACACTTGATCGTGTTCTGAACGCGGCTCTTCACCCCGTGGATGATGTGGTAATCAGCCTCCAGCTTGGACCCGCTCAGACCGAGCGGCGCGATGTGCGCGGCACCGTCGATGTAATACTGCTGAAGAATGTCGTGAATGATGTAGCTCTGCGCCGGAAGATTCGCGTCGCGCGCGTTTGCCTGGACCGCCGCGCAATCCTCCTCCGTCACCTCGTCCTCGCCCTCGGGAAGCGTGATGACACCGCGGTTGTTGAAACTTTCAATGTGCGAACCGGTGATCCCGATGCAATCGGCGACATGAATCTCGATATTGGCTTTGGCCTCGGCATCCGCAAGCGCCTCGCGAACGCAGGCCTGTGCAATGTCAAAGTCCGTGATCTCGCCCTTGCGAAGACCACGCGACGGCGCTTCGCCAATGCCGATGATGCGCAGTTCCTGGCTGCGCAGAACTTCTGCCACGGCGACACACACCTTCGTGGTGCCAATCTCGATGCCTACAAGAAAATCGCTTTTAGCCATCGCGTTTTTTCGTGGGGGTTTTAGAGGCGTTAAAGGGTTCCGCTTTAAACACGGGAGATGATTTGGGTTCGGACTTCGTGGAGGATGGTTTTTTCGAGGAGGTAGAGGACGATTTTGTCGCCGGGGCTGACGGTTTCGTGGGCTCGGACTTTTTCGCCTTCGTCGCCACGGCGGTGGGTTTTACTGCGGACTGCACGACCTTCGGCTTTACCTCGTCCACCTCGGGTGCAGGGCCGCCGCCAAGCGGTGCGAAAACCACGGGGATATTTTTGTCGACCATCAAATTCACCGTCTGGATGTTGCGGCGATTTGTGTCGGTATAAACCAAAAGCCGACGCAGGCGGTCGAGCTGGCGGTCAATGTTGGAAAAACCAAACGTGGCCTGAATGTGCGAACGATCCGTGACGCTCATGCACCAACCCCGCGAAACATCGATAGCCAGAATCTCGTAGCGCGGATTGTCTGCGTTTAAATCGAGAAGCGACAGCGCGGCCTTGATCTCGGGACGACTGGTCGGTTGACCAGGTTCCAAGACGTCCAGCTTGATACCCGTGATTTCCGGAAGGTGATAAAAGCCATCGGGTTTTTTACGCGGTTGAAAAGGAACGCCATGAGGATCAAGGAGCAGCGCGGATTCCTCGACGGCACCCGGTATGGTGATGCGCGCCACGCCTTTTCTTTCGAGCACGGTAATATTAATGCGGTTCGGCGGGATGCGCTGAATCTCCACCTGATCCACCTCCGGCACCTTCTGCAACGACGTTTTTGTACGCGACAGATTCACTGCGAAAATATTGTCGCCCTCTTTGACTTTGACGATGTTCAGGATGTCGTCACGCGTCAGGATGCCGTCGGTGCGAACGCGGATTTCAGCCAGTCGATAGTCCGGATTTTCCCAAAGGAAACGACGCAACCCCTCGCGGATGCCGTAAAATCCACCGCCGAGGATCGAACCAACAATCACGATGCGACACACCCAGGCGATGATGCGCTGATTGCGCCGACGCCGTTCCACGGGGGAACGCACGGTGACATCGAGTTCGTGCCACTTCGAGCGGCCGCCCGAACGTCTCCGGTTGACTGGTTTGGATCGCTTTTTGATCATGGATTAACGGGTGCGTGTCCTTTCCAGTGAAAGTTCGATGATCCGTGCGCAGAGCGCGTTGTAGTCGATTCCCGCCGCCGCAGCGGCCTCGGGAAGCAGACTGGAGGGAGTCATGCCCGGGATCGTGTTGATTTCCAAAACGTAAAGGCGGTTGCCTTCCGCGAGCAGGACGTCCACCCGCGAATAGGTCTTAAGGTCCAGGGCTCGATGTGCGGCGATGGCGGCCTGCTGAACCGCTGCGGTCTCGACGGGTTCCAGTGCTGCCGGGCAAAAGTGCTGTGCCGCCCCACCCGCTGACGGATTGAGAAACGGATACTTGTTATTAAAATCGTACACGCCGTCCTTCGGACAGATCTCGACGATGGGCAACGCGAGACTGCCGAGGATCCCGACGGTCAACTCGCGGCCCTTGATGAACTCCTCAACAAGCAACGCGTCACCAAATTTCCACGCCTCCTTGAGCGCGGCATCCGCCTCGACTTCGGTTTTAACGATGTAAATACCAACGCTCGATCCTTCGCAGGCGGCCTTAATAACGTAGGGCGGCGGCATCTGCGGGCGCGCGCCATCACGGATAATTTCAAACTTTGCCGTCGGCACACCACGTTCGACGAACCGGAGTTTCGACGCGATTTTGTCGATGGCGAGTTCGCTGCCCGCAACGCCCTCGCCGGTGTAGGGAACGCCACACGATTCGAGAATACGCTGCACCTGTCCATCCTCGCCAAACGTCCCGTGGATAACGTTGAAAGCGAGTTCGCATCCTTCGGGAAGCGTGAAGTCCGGTCCGGTAACATCCACCGGCGTGACGTCCGCGCCGAGTTCGCGCAACGCTTTGACAACACCCGCGCCGGTGGCGTGGGAGACGAGGCGTTCAGAGCCGGGGCCACCCATGAGGACTGCGATGCGTTTGTTAATGAGCGTGTTCATGAAAGCCCTGGTTTTCACCGACGATCTGGACCTCGGTGTGGAGTTCTATGCCGCGTTCCTCGCGGGCGCGGACGATGATTTTTTCAATGAGCACGAAGATATCCCCGGCGGTTGCCGCATCGTCATTGACCAGGAAATTGCCGTGTATTTCCGAAACCCGCGCGTGGCCGACCGCAGTGTTTTTCAGCCCGAGTTCGTCCACGAGTTTGCCGGCGGGAATCTTTTCCGGATTTTTGAAAATGCATCCCGCACTGGAAGCTGCGGGTTGACTGCTGCGACGTTTGCTGCGCGAGACGTTCAGGAGTTTTTCAATTTCCTCACGCGGTTTGGGCGCCCCGGTAAATACGGCGGACAGCGCGTAGTGGTCTTTCAAGAGCGGCACATTGCGATAGTTCGCTTCGATTTCAGCGCGCTGCTTTTCGTGAATCACACCCTCGGCATCGACGTAACGCATGCTCACGAGGTTTTGGAAAGTTTCCCAACCCATCGCACCCGCGTTCATGCGCAGGCTCCCGCCGACGTTGCCAGGGATGCCTTCCATCCATTCGAGATCGCCGATGCCGTGATCACGTCCGGCAAACGCCACGTCTTTGAGTTTTACACCCGCACCGGCATGGATTTTTCCGTCCGCCACCTCGAGTTTGAGAAATTCGCCACGGGTCGGATGCAGAACCACCCCGCGTATCCCGCCGTCGCGCACCAGAAGATTTGAACCACGTCCGACCACGGTGAGGGGAACGCCATTCTGCCGGCAATGCCGGACAATGCGCGCAAAACCAGCTTCAGTTTCGGGTTCGACCCAGAACTGCGCCGGACCGCCGATGCGCATCGTGGTGTGCTTGCTCATCGGTTCGTAAAGCCGGATCGAGCCGGGTCCCATCATTGTTTCGAGTTCCTCCAGCGTGTCGAGGTCTGCGGCGAGCGCGGCACCCTGCTCGTGAATGTTACCAGCCCCAAGACTGACGACGAGATCGCCGGGCTTGAGCAAACGGCCCAGTGCGAGCGGAATCTTCGGCCGGTTCGGTTCAAAATAAGCGCCCTTTTGCCCCGTGGCCTCAATGGCATCCACGATCGTCTGGCCTGTGACACCGGGTATCGGCGTTTCGCTCGCAGGATAAATGTCCGAGATATATACGCCGTCCGCTCCGGCAAAGGCGCTCCCGAATTCGTGCTTCAAAGCCAGCGTGCGCGAGTACCGATGCGGCTGGAACATCACGAAAATCCGCTTCCGCCCGATGGAACGCGCGGTCTCAATCGTGGCGCGGATTTCGCTTGGATGATGACCGTAGTCGTCCACGACCATGTAATTGTCGCTTCTATATTTTACCTCGAACCGGCGGCGCGCTCCGCGGAACGTCTCGAACGCCTCGCCAATTTTTTGCACATCGGCACCGAGTTCCGTGGCGAGAGCGATGACGGCCGTCGCGTTGCTCACGTTATGCCTTCCTGGAATGTTCAGCGCAAAATCGCCGAGCAATTTGCCGTCGCGATAGACTTTGAACTGCGAACGAAACGCCTTGGAAAGGTAGATGTGAAAACGATAACGCGCATCATCACCGCCGCCATAACTGACCGCCGAAGGCCGTGATCCGATGATGCGCGCCGCATGTGGATCGTCGGCGCAATAGAACAGGTTGCCACGCGTCTGATCGGCGAGCGCGTTGAACACCACTTCGATCGCCTCAAGATTTTCGTAATAATCGAGGTGCTCCTCCTCGATGTTCAAAATGATCGCGTGCTCCGGATGATAAAACGCGAGCGTGCCGTCGCTCTCATCGCCTTCGGCCACAAAAAATTCACCGTCCTCATCCCAATGCGCGTTGGTGCCGAGGATCGGAATCTCAGCTCCTACATAATGGGAAGGATTGAGGCCGGCCACGCGGAGCACATGAGCGGCCATCGACGAGGTGGTCGTTTTTCCGTGCATGCCGCCCACAACGATCCCCTTTTTGCAATTCATCACGGCAGCCAAAGCGTCAGCCCGGCGCACCATGTTAAGATCGAGCTTGCGCGCCTCGTCGTATTCCACGTTGCCGGGTTTGATGGCCGACGAATAGATCACCAGATCCGCGCCATGCACGGCCGCGGCCTGTTGCGGACTATAAAACGTGAGCCCGAGTTTTTGCAGACGCTGGACTTCGACCGTGCTGACTTTGTCCGAGCCGCTCACATGATGACCAAGCGCAAGCAGCAAGCCGGCAATCCCGCTCATGCCCGAACCCGCGCAACCGATCAGGTGCACGTTCAACCCGCCTCCAACGAGGATTTCAGCTAGAATCTGTCCGGTATCTTTCATTTCAAATAACTCTCGATCGTGTCCACGACGCGCTCTGCCGCATCGCTGGGCGCGAGCATTTTTGCACGCTCGCGCATCGTCTCCAACTGGCGCGGATTTTCAAGCAGTTGACGCAACATGGTGGCGAGCGCCTCGCCGTTGGCGGCTTCCTGAGGAAGCACCATCGCCGCGCCGTGCCGTTCAAAGATTTCGGCATTCAAGGCCTGATGATTCTCCGCCGCGTGCGGGTAGGGAATCAGGATGCCGGTGAGGGAAAAGTGGGCCAGTTCACTGAGACTCGCCGCGCCGGAGCGCGAAATCACGAGATCAGACGCGCTGTAGGCCATTTCCATTTGATGACAAAATGCTGCAACATGGGCCGGGACCCCGGCGCGCCGGTAGTTGACGGTCATGATCTGCTCCTGCGCGGCCCCGGTGAGGTGGATGATCTGAATCGGGATGTCCTTGAGCAGGTCCAACGCATTCAGCATCGCGAGGTTGATCCCTTCCGCCCCCTGGCTCCCCCCCATCACAAGAATCGTGGTCTTGTTGGGATCGAGCCGGAACTCCTCGCGGGCGGCGGCTTTGGAAAGGGTGGTGCCGAGCGAGCGACGAATCGGCGTGCCAGTGACAACGCATTTGCTCATTGAAAAATGGCGTGTGCAATCCTCGAACCCGAGAAATACGGCGGTGACCATCTTTGCATTCCAGCGGTTTGCTTTGCCGGGAATCGCGTTGGACTCGTGGAGAAACGTCGGCAGCTTGCGTTTGCGTCCGGCCATGATCGGCGCAGTCGAAGTAAAGCCGCCCATGCCAAGCACGGCATCGGGCCGGAAACGCTGATAGATACTTTTGCAGGCTTTTAAACTTTCGTTAAACCTTTTGATGAATCCGAAAATCGCCGGTGAAAACGGACGCGGCATGCCGACCGACGGCAGCTTTTCAAACTTGAACTCCGCACGGCCTTTGGTTGCCAGCGAATCGATCTCTTTTTCCGAGATGAAAATGATCGCCTCGTGGCCGCGCTCCAGCAGCGTCTCGGCGACGGCCAGGGCAGGAAACAGATGCCCCCCGGTTCCTCCTCCTGCGATGGCGATTTTCATGTCAGATGCGTGGGGTGGTGCGTGCACGCATTTTGTAGGCGGGCATCATGGTTTTTTCCGCAAGTCCCTGGCGGAAGATGTTGATCAGGATGCCCACGCTGAGCAGGCAGAACAGAAGATTGGATCCGCCGTAGCTGATGAACGGCAGCGGCATGCCCTTGTTGGGAAGGAGTGAAGTCGTGACGCCAATGTTCACGATGGCCTGAAGGCAGATCATCGTGAGCAGCGCAAATCCCAGCAGCAGTCCGAAGCGGTCGCGCGCGCGCAGAACCATCAACGTCCCTGCAACCGCAACGATGGCGTAACTCAGTACGACAAGCAGTGTGAAGACGAGTCCCAGTTCCTCGCCTACCATGGGGAAAATGAAATCCGTGTGCGCGAAAGGCAGGTAGGAAAGTTTCTGGCGCCCATTGCCGAGCCCGAGCCCGGTAATGCCGCCGGAACCAAAGGCGATCAACCCCTGAAGCGTTTGATACGCGTCGGCCGGATATTTTTCCGGATCCAGAAATGCAAGGAAACGGCCCATGCGTTCGGGCATCAAAACAATGGCCGTTCCGACTGCGGCAAGCCCCGCGATGACCATTGAGCCGAGATAGGCGATATGGGTTCCGGCGATGAATAGCACCAGCACCATGGCGCAACCAATCAACGCCGTCGTGCCGATGTCTGCCTCCATGGCAATCAATCCAAGCAGCACGCTGACCACCATCATGGGATAAGCGAACCCCTTACGAAACTTGCCGGCACTCGCTTCATGCCGCGAGAACCACCACGCAAGGAAGACGGCGACAGCAAGCTTGGCGAGTTCTGAGGGTTGGAAATTGGAGAACCCTAGCGTGATCCAACGGTTCGAGCCGTTGATGCGTTTTCCGATGGGCGGAATGAAACACAGCGCCAGCAGCACGACCGAAAGCGCCAGCCAGATCCACCACGTTTTCTGCCAGAAATGGTAGTCCACGTGAGAGGCGATGAGGCAGGCGACGAAGCCAATACCAAGCCACATGAGCTGCCGTTTGAGGAAGAAAAACGAATCGCCCCGCGCGTCCTTCGCATACGCGCCCGTGCTGTAGAGCATGACGATGCCAAGCACCACCATGAACGAAACGGCAAGGACGAGAAGGAGAACGCTGTGACGACGCATCAGTTTAGCGGGATGGAACCTTGAGCTTTTGACCGATCTGCAACTTGCGGGCGTCGGCGATGTTATTGACGCGAAGCAGGTCCTCGTAATTGCAGTGAAGCTTCTTCGCGATGGTATAGGGGTTGTCGCCTTTCGCCACCACGTAGGTGTCCGCGGAAGCGCCCACCGTCGGGGCTGCGGCCACCGGGTGTTTGATTTCGGGAGCTTTGACGGCAGTCGTTGCTTTCGCCACGGCGGGGGCTGTATGCGCCTTGGGCTTCACCGGTTGGGTGGCCTCCACCAAAGGGGCTGATTCCCGGGTCTGCACGGGCGAAACAATCTCCGGCTTGGGTGAAGTCATGGCCACTGGCGCCGAAGCCACGGTGCTCTTGGGTGCCTGCACCACCGTGCTGGTCCGGCGTTCCTTGACGTGATTAAACGCCCAGATGCCGCCGACCGCGACAACGTGCAGGAGGAAGACCACGATCATGGCGCTCGAAAGGCGCATGGTTGGGGCGTCTTCATTGAGGGGATAATTTTCAGCTGCGGCCTTGCGGGACGCTGCGCGAAGTTTGAACCATTGGATTGGGCTTTTCTTTTTCATGGGTTGTTTGGTGCGAGCTGCTGAACGACGGACCGGAATTGGTCGCCGCGATCGATGTAATTTTTGAACATGTCGAAGGAGGATGTGGCGGGTGAAAAAAGCACCACGTCGCCGGGCTGAGCCAGGCTGCGGGCAATCCGGATCGCATCGTTCAGGTCGGCTGCCAGATGACAGGATGCATCCTTCCAAGAATTGGCGATGCGTTGCGCCATCTGACCGATCAGGACGGCATGCCGGCATTTTTCAGCAACCAGACTGGCAAGCGGATCAAACTCGAAACCTTTGTCTTTGCCGCCAGCGATGAGAATCACGGGACGATCTTCGGCAAGAAGCGCTTTTTCTGTGGCCTCAAGGCTCGTGGATTTTGAGTCATTGATCCAACGCACACCGTCAAGAATACCGACCAGTTCACAACGGTGCGGCGGCGCCATGAAGGCCCGGATCGCCGGTGCCATCGCTTCGAAACCAAGGCCTTCCACATGCCCGATTGCGAGTGCGGCCATGATGTTCTCCACGTTGTGCAGCCCTTTGAGTTGGGCTTCAGCCATGTCGAATACGGGCTGGTTTTGGAAATGAATGACGCCGTTGCGCAGATCAAAGTCACCACCCGTTGCGTAAGCGCTGAACGTGATGATTTTCGCGGCCAGCGGCGGCAGCGATTCGCGAAGGTTCACCACGGCAAAATCTTCTGGCGTCTGATTTTCAAAAATGCGCAGTTTCGCGGCGCGATACGCCTCCATCGAAGGATAGCGGTCGAGATGGTTCGGGCTGAGATTCAGCCATGCAGCAATGCGCGGACGGAACGTGCGGATCTCTTCAAGTTGAAACGAGGAGACTTCGAGCGCCATGATGTCGAGTTCGCCGGATTGTTTAACCACGGCGGAGAACGCAGGGCTGATGTTGCCTGCGGCGACGGTGCGTTTTCCGCAGGCTGTAAAAATCTCAGCAACGAGCGAAGTCGTTGTGGTTTTACCGTTAGAACCCGTGATGGCAATCACCGGGCATTTGCAAAGTTGCCAGGCGAATTCGAGTTCACCGATCATTTCGATACGTTTAGCCACAAAGTTACGGACCAGCGGACTTGCAGGATCGATCCCGGGGCTGAGCACGCCGAGATCGTAGCGGGCTGCATCCGTTTCGGAGGCCCGCCCTTCGATAAGGCGCACGCCGAGTTTGCGCAGTCGGCTCATGCGCGGTTCGAGGGCCTGCGCCTCGGCGGAATCGAGAACGGCTACCACAGCACCTCCTTCCGCGAGAAGCGCGGCAGCGGCTTCTCCGCTCTCGCCGAGACCGAGCACGGCGATATGTTTATTGGCGAGTTCCATGGCTTCACCGGAGTTTGAGAGTTGCCAGGGCGAGGAAGGCAAACATCACCGAGAGAATCCAGAAACGGACGATCACGGTGTTTTCCTTCCAACCCTTCAACTCAAAATGATGGTGGATGGGCGACATTAAAAAGACCCGGCGACCTTCGCCGAAACGCTTCTTGGTGTATTTGAACCAGGACCGCTGAATGAGCACGGAGAGCGCTTCCAAAACGAACACGCCGCCCGCGATGACGAGTAGAATTTCCTGTTTGCAGCAAATCGCCACGACGCCGAGCACGCCGCCGATCGCGAGCGAGCCTGTGTCGCCCATGAACACCCGCGCAGGGTGGCAGTTGAACCAAAGGAAGCCGAGCGCAGCGCCTGTGAGGGCGAAACAAATGATGCTGAGTTCGCCGGCGAACGGGTAGTAGGGGATCTGCAAATACTGCGATATTTTGACGTTGCCCGCCGCGTAAGTCAGGATGCCGAAACTGAACGCCACGGTTGCTGTGCAGCCTGCGGCGAGGCCGTCGAGGCCGTCGGTGAGATTCACCGCGTTGGATGAACCCACGATAACGATGGCGAAGAAAATGAATGTCCCCCACCCCATGTTGCCGAGCACCGGGGCTTTGAGGAACGGCACGTAAAGCTCGCGGGCCTGAACATCGTAGCTCGGGTTAAGCAGGAAAAAGGCCGTGACGATGGCTGCGAGAATGCACTGCGCAATGAGCTTGGTCTTTTCGCTGACGCCGTCGGATTTCTTTTTTGTTACTTTAAGAAAATCATCCCAGAAACCCAGTCCTCCCAGATAGACGAGGGTGAACATCAGCAACCAGACTGCGGGGTTCGTGGGCACGGACCAGAGCAGCGTCGCAATGAGCACAGTGCCTATGATGAGGACGCCGCCCATTGTCGGGGTGCCTTTTTTCGTTCCGTGCAATTCGGCAAGCTTGTGGACTTCCTCCTTGGTGCGGATGGGTTGGCCGAGCTTGAGACTGATCAACCGGCGGATCACCCGATCGCCGAATATAATGGAGAGGAGAAATGCGGTAACGGCAGCGGCCACCGCGCGAAACGTCTGATACTTGAAGACGTTGAGCACCGAAAGATCCTCACTCAGCCTGTGCAGATAGTACATCATGCGGCGTCCACCTCCTGGGTTGCGAGAAGTTCGATGACGCGCTCCATCTTCGCGCTGCGACTGCCTTTCACGAGGACGAGATCGCCCTGACGCAAAATGCTGCGAAGGAAAGCGGCTGCTTCCTCCGTGCTGCCCATGGAAAAACTTTCTTTCACTCCGCCCTGCCTCGCGGCGTCTGAAATCAGAACCGCCTCAGCGCCGACACTGATCACCACATCGATACGCTCGGCGGCTGCGGCGGCACCGACGCTTCGATGACCACGCTCAAACTCCGCGCCCAACTCACCCATTTTACCGAGCACGGCGATGCGGCGGCTTGCAGGGAACGCAGCAATCGTCGCTAACGCGGCGGCCACGGAATCAGGATTCGCGTTGTAGGTGTCGTCGATAAATGTTGCGCCCGCGATCTCCCGGCGCTGGAGACGTCCGCCCGTGAGTTGGATGGAACGCAGCGCCGCGGTGGTTTCTGCGAGCGGAATCCCCAGCACCACTCCGGCACCGATGGCGAGCAGTGCGTTGCGAACCATGTGTACGCCGGGCACTGGAAGAAACGCAGGGGCAGTCTCGCCCTTGTATGTCACGTCAAACTGCGTTCCCTCAGCGGAAGACTGGAGATTGGTCGCGCGCAGATCGCCAGCGTCTATCCCGGCAGCGAGGATCGTGGCGGAAGTGCGCCGTGAAAGTTCTGTGAAAAATGCGTCCTCAAAGGGAAGCACCGCATGAGCTGAATTCGAGAGGGCTTCGAGCAAAGCGCCTTTTTCCAAGGCAATGGCCTCGCGACTGCCCATGTACTCGATGTGCGCCATACCAATGTTCGTCACGATGGCAACATCCGGAAGCGCCAGCTTTGCAAGCGGCAGAATTTCGCCGGGGTGATTCATCCCGATCTCGATAACGGCGGCTCTGTCGCTGCGCTTCAAACGAAGCAGCGTGAGCGGGACGCCAAAGTGATTGTTTAAATTCCCCTGCGTCTTGAGCGTCTGAAATTTTGCGCCCAGCACGGCGGCAGTAAAATCTTTGGTGCTGGTTTTTCCGTTACTTCCCGTGATCGCGACCACCTTGAGATCAAGCGTCTTGCGCCAGGCGAGCGCGAGCGCCTGCAATGCAACCAGAGTATCTTTTACGCGAATCAAAGGCAGCGGCTCGTTTGCGCATTCGTAGGCCTCATCGACAATCGCCGCCACCGCACCTTTGACCGCGACCTGATCGATAAAATGGTGTCCGTCGAAACGTTCGCCGCGGAGCGCCAGGAAAAGTTCACCCGGAGCGATGGAACGCGAATCCGTAGACACCGCCGCAGCGCAGGCCTCGGCCGCCGTGGCCACCTTGCCTCCGGCCCATTCTGCGATCTGTAAAAGTGAAGTGGCGTCCATGATTTCCCGTTATTCCCTGCGAAGTTGCGCGAGAGCCTGACTGGCCACCTCCACATCGTCAAAGGGAACGGTGCGGTCGGCGAACTCCTGATAGTTTTCATGCCCTTTTCCGGCGATCAGCACAATGTCGCGTTCGCGGGCCATGTGGATCGCTTCCTCAATGGCGTGCTGGCGGTCGGGGAATTCCAGGTAGTTTTTGCCGGTGAAGCCTTTTTTGATGTCTTCGATGATTGCCAGCGGATCCTCCTTGCGCGGGTTGTCGCTGGTGATGATTGCGATGTCAGCGGCCTGTTCCACGGCGGAGGCCATGAGCGCACGTTTGGCGCGGTCGCGATTTCCGCCGCAACCGAACACCACGATGAGGCGCGAGGGTTGCAGTTCGCGCAGGGTTTTCATCACGTTCACAAGCGCATCGGGCGTGTGCGCGTAATCGACGAAGACCTTGAAATTGCGACGACCTGGAACCAACTCCACCCGGCCCGGAACAGACGGCGCATCGGCCAGCGCGTTTACCGCGTCGCGCAGATTGATTTCCAGAGCGGAAGCCGCAGCGAGTGCCGCGAGCGAGTTGGCGACATTGAAACGACCCATCAGTGGCATGCGCACCAGAAAACTGCGCCCCTTGGCGTCGAGTTGGTAGGTGGTGCCGTTGTAATCGATCCTCACGCTGCTCGCGCGGAAATCTGCGCGGAGCCCTTGACCGTAGGTGACCACCGGGAGATCGCGGCTGAACTTTTGCGCAAGACGTGCTCCAAACCGGTCATCGAGATTGATGATGGGAACCCCCTTTTTCTTTTTCTGCTCGAGGAGTCGGGAAAACAGCAGCGTCTTAGCCTCGAAATAGCGCTCCATCGTCCCATGGAAATCCAAGTGATCCTGGGTCAGGTTGGTAAACACCGCAGCATCGAGCTCAACACCGCGAAGCCGCTCCAGCACGAGGGCGTGCGACGAAGCCTCCATGACGGCCGCGCGGCATCCGGCGTTGCGGACCTGCGCCAGCATTTCCTGAAGATCGAGTGACTCTGGAGTGGTGCGCGTTGCGGGCAGGATGCGGTTGCCTATTTCGTAACGCACCGTGCCGATCAGGCCCGAGGGCATGATCGCCCGTTCACACAAATGTTTGAGCAGAAAGGTGAACGTCGTTTTGCCGTTGGTGCCGGTGACCGCCGTGGTTTTGAGATGATGCGAAGGATTGTCGTAGTAAGCGCAGGCAACGTCCGCCATGGCCTGGCGCGCATTGCCGACTGTGATCATCGTCGCCTTGGAATGTTCGCCGGGTTGCTCCCCGAGCACGGCGGACGCCCCGGCCTCGATCGCCTGCGGGATGAACGCGCTACCATCGGTTTTTTCGCCCTTCACCGCGACGAAAAGGGAACCCGGTTTCACATGGCGCGAGTCGTAAGCAATACCGGTGATCTCGCGTTCGGAAGAACCCGCGATGCGCTGGACTGCAATATGGGAAAGGAGTTTAGTGAGATTCATCGCCGCTTTTTTGGAGGGTCGGACTTGGTGAGAATCGTTTTGGAATCCGGCTCTTCGGGCTGAGGCTCCAGATTGAAATGGCGCGCTGCCTTTTCAGCGATTTGGCGGAAGATGGGCGCGGCGATCAGGCCACCGTAGTTCAATCCGGACGAAGCTTTCGCGTCGTCGAGCATCACAAGGCCGACGAATCGCGGGTTTTCCACCGGCATGTATCCCAGAAAGGACACCACGTATTTTCCAGGTGTGTAACCGCCCTTGGGATCGACTTTCTGCGCCGTTCCGGTTTTGCCTGCGACATCGAATCCGGGAACCTTCGCCAGGATTGCTGTGCCCTGTTTGCTCACCACCTTTTTCAAGGCTTGGGCAATCTGCGCAGCCGTTTCGGGTTCGATAACGCGCCGGATTTCAATCGGATCAAACTGCTGAACGACGTTGCCTTCGGCATCGGTGACACTATCAATGATGCGCGGCATCATGAGTTTTCCGCCATTGGCGATCACGCACATCGCGGTGGCGATCTGAAGCGGAGTGACCGCCACCTCGTGCCCCATCGGAATACGCGTGATGGAAATTTTGCTCCATTTGTGAGGCGGATGCACGGTGCCGTTGATTTCGCCGGGAAGGAAAACGCCGGTGCGCTCGCCAAAGCCAAAACGCCGGACGTATTCGTAGAGGCGGAGGTCGCCAAGTCCCATGGCGAGTTTTGCGGAGCCGATGTTGCTGGATTTCGCAAGCACGTCTTCCACGGTCAGATTGCCGAAGCCGTGGTGGTCACGCAGGGTTCTGCCGCCGTAGGCAAATGAACCGTTGTTGCAAAAGACCGTGGAATCGAGAGTTGCAGTTTTTTCGTTCAACGCAGCGGCGGCGGTAACGATCTTAAAGGTGGAACCGGGCTCTACCATGTCGATGATCGCCCGGTTTTTCATCTGTTCATCCTTCGCTTCGAGGAGCGCGTTGGGATCGAAACTCGGACGGTTGCCCATTGCCAGAATCGAACCGGTCTTCGGGTCCATCAGGATGATTATGGCGGCGGTGGGATTGTATTGTTTCACCGCGGCATCCAACTCGCTTTCAACGATGGACTGTAGCGCCATGTCAACGGTCAAACGCACGTTGTAACCGTCGCGCGCAGGTTTTTCCATCTGGCGATAAGCTACGATTTCCTGACCCTTTCGATCACGCTCAGTGAAGAAAAAGCCGTCGTAGCCGCGGAGATAATCCTCCATGGTTTTCTCGATACCCTGCACACCCTGAACGTGAGGCGGGGTGTCGGATTTTCCGGCTGCTTCCGGCATTCCCAAAAAACCGAGCACGTGGCAAAGCATATTGCCGTTCGGATAAATGCGGCGGGCATCCTGCTCGAAGGTAATGCCACGCAGCGTGCCGGAAGCCAGCGCCACTTGAAGTTCGCAAGCTGTGGCTTCGTCCACTTTTTTGCAAAGCGGAATGTATTTTTTTCCCGTGGCAAATTTTTCAAGAAGTTGCTGCACCGAAAGTCCAACCACCGGGGAAAGCATCGCAGCGAGACGAACCTCACTCCCCGCTTTGATGAGCGAGGCGTCGGCGATGATGTTTTTCAGCGGTTCATTCATTGCCAGAGGTTCACCGCGGACATCGAGAATCGCGCCACGGCGTGCGGGGAGTGTCTGTGGACTGCCATGCATGTTCGCGGCAAGCCCCGCGAAATGTTCATGCTTCGTGATTTGCAGATGAACGAGCCGCCAGGACGCGAAAAAAAAGCAGATCAAAAAGAAGCTGCTTGCGATCCAAATCCGGACTTTTGGAACGGACTTCATGGATTCATGCCCAGGTTGGAAACCACACGAATGTCATCGCCCTCAAGCACGGGCGTGGCGTTGTTGAGCTTCACGATATTCACCATGGCGAGCTCCTCCAACTGGATGATGCCGTCCCTGCGTTTGCGCTCGAGTTCCGGATGTGAGGTCATGGAGGTGATGCGGCTGTACATCACTTCGCTTTGATTTTTTAACGCGGCAATCTCGCGTTCGAGCTGTTTAATTTCGCCCCCGGTCCGGAAGGTCTGGTGTTTGTAATAAACGTAACTCAGCGCAACGCTGCCGATGACGATGGCGGCGAAAAATAGGATGACCAGCTTCGACGCGGGAACGGAATTAGTGTGGCGACGACGGTTTGACATAGTTTAACGGGTGTTGTTGGTGATGGTGCGCACGGCCCGCAGTTTTGCACTGCGGCTGCGCGGGTTGCGTTCAAGTTCTGCTTCACCGGCGACGACCGGTTTGTTGCTCAAAAGATCGAACCAGTATTCGGGGTTGGGACGCGCCGCGGGCCATTCGGGACGGTCGATCTCGGGAGCGGAATGTTTTTTGAAAAAATGTTTTACGATCCGGTCCTCCAACGAGTGGAAGGTGATCACAGCGAAACGCCCGCCCGGTGAAAACAGGCTGGAAATGTCTGGCAGAGCTGATTCCAAGACATCCAGTTCACGGTTCACCTCCATGCGGAGCGCTTGAAACACCTTGGTTGCAGGATGTGTGCGGCCCCGGCGCGGATGCACGCTTTCGACGCAACGCGCGAGTTCCAGCGTGGTGGAAAAGGTCTGCGACCGGCGGCGTTGCACGATGGCGGTCGCGATTTTCCGCGCCGCAGGTTCCTCGCCGAGTTCGCGGAAAATCCGAACCAGTTCAATGTCGTCGAGGTCGTTCACAAGGTCCGCTGCGGAGGGACCGGTCTGCGGGTTCATGCGCATGTCGAGCGGTCCGTCATGCATGAAGCTGAAGCCGCGCGCGGGTTCGTCGAGTTGATGCGAGGAAACACCGAGGTCAAGCAGGGCGCCATCGATTTTTTCGATGCTCAGCGATGCGAGCACGCTGGGTATTTGAGAATAGTTGGCCTGCACGGCGCGAAAGCTGGAACCAAAGGATTCGAGCCGCCTGGAGGCATAGGCGATTGCTTCGGCGTCCTGATCAATGCCGATCACCTGCGCGCCTGCGCGAAGCAGCGCTTCGGAGTGACCGCCGCCGCCGAGGGTGCCATCCACGATGAGTCGTCCATGCACCGGGACGAACGCTGCCAGCACCGCGTCCATGAGGACCGGTTCGTGATAAAACTCTGCGGACATGGGGTCAGTGTGTCGAAGCCGTTCCGGCGTGTGAGCAGCGCGGAGAGGCGAACTGAATTCGAGGTTGGAGATCATAATCCAACGGAAATCGCGGCCTCCTTGAAAATGGCTTCCTGGCTGGCTTCGAAGGCATCCCATGCTTTGGGATTCCAGATTTCGAAACGTTCGGTGCAGCCGATGATTTTGACTTCGCCGCTGAGTCCGGCTTTATCACAAAGTTTTTCGCCGAGAGAAAGGCGACCCTGTTTATCGGTTTTGAGCGTCTCGACGCGCGAACCCAAAAGGCGGAGGAAATTGGCCTGTCTTTCGAGTGGCAGCGCGACGATGGCGTTATCGCGAAACCTGGTAAATTCAGAAGGCGGCATCACGACGAGGCACTGATGCTCCGGATGCGGCATAACTTTGAAGGCCGTTTCTTCAGGCACATCCCATTTGGAAGGCACACTAATGCGATTCTTGGTGTCGAGCGTATTGCGGGAATCGCCCGAGAAGGAGAACTGCACTGGATCGACGCTGGCCATGGGTTTGGAAGGCAAAATGGAACCACTCAGCCCCACTTCGCCCCCTTTTGTGCCACTCCACTCCAAATGCGTCAAGCTATTCGATGAATATTTTTTAAAAGCAATTCCGCAGGCGATCTACGCGTCGAAAATGGAGCGCTTCAGGCCTCTCCTTGGCTCTGAGCATCATTCAACTCCTTTGATAGCATTGCTTCTGCGTATTTTCAACCTTGGCATCTCAGGTAGTTGGTCCTTTTGCCCACGGCGGCTCAAGAATCTTACATGAGCGGGCGCGTCGGCTGTTCTTTCTCCGCCGGGGTGCTAAGTGCGTTGGTGCACGTGTGCCAAGGGAGGGTGGCACATTTGACGCGCACGGGAAATTTGCGAACGCCCGACAGTACGGCGAGCGATCCCCACGATTTCGGATCGGTCTCCCCTGCGGTCTCGGTGGTGAGCAGTTTCACCAGGTCTTCGATGCATCCGCGCGCTTCGGCGGTCGGTTTTCCCAAAAGTGCAGAGGTCATGAGCGAGGCCGAGGCTTTGCAAATGGCGCAACTCGTTCCTTGAAAACTGATGTCTTCGATGCGGCCCGCATTTTCCTTGAGGAACACCGTCACTTCATCTCCGCAGAGCGGGTTGAGTCCCGTGGCTTCGTGGTTGGCATCGAGCATCGTGCGGAAATTCCGCGGCCGCTTGTTGTGGCCGAGGATGACCTCTTGATACAGTTCGTCCATCTCGTTCATAAGCCGTTTCTAATTCGCGAAAAGCTGCACGATGCCCGGCAGGTTTTCGGCAAGGAGATCGATCTCCTCCGCGGTGTTGTAAAACGCGAGCGACGCGCGGTTGGTGCCGCTGATCCCAAGGTGACGCATGAGCGGCTGGCAGCAATGATGTCCGGCGCGAATGCTGATGCCACGGGCGTCGAGCAGCGTCCCGACATCGTGCGGGTGCGCATTTTCCACGGTGAACGACAACACGGAAACCTGCTTTGCGGGATGTCCGATCAGCGTGATTCCGGAAATCGCGCTGAGTTTTTCCCGGGCGTAATCGCGGAGCTGCGCTTCGTATGCGGCGATCCGTTCGTGACCCACGGATGCCACGTAATCCAATGCCGCACCCAGCCCGATCGCGCCGGCGATGTGCGGAGTGCCCGCCTCGAATTTCCCGGGTGCACGACGGAAGGTGGTTTTTTCAAAAGTCACCCGTTCGATCATGTCGCCGCCGCCCTGGTAGGGTGGGAGTTTTTCGAGCCACTCCTTTTTTCCGTACAGCACGCCGATACCAGTGGGAGCAAACACCTTGTGCCCCGAAAACGCGTAGAAATCCGCATCCAACGCCTGCACATCGACCTGTAGATGCGGCACGGCCTGGCAACCATCCACCAGCACGGGAATGTCGCGGGCGTGCGCTTTTTGAATGATGGATGCAATGGGATGAATCGTGCCGAGCGCGTTGGAGACGTGGGCGAGGGCGACGAGTTTCGTGCGCGGCGAAAGCAGTTCATCAAACGCGGCCACCGAGAGATCGCCGTGCGGTTGCATGGGCACGATCCGCAGCACCGCTCCGCGAGAAACCGCCTGGAGCTGCCACGGCACAATGTTCGCATG
>Ga0105048_10002343_pt1 | contig 30733 bp, 30 predicted proteins | sample MAT05_FD_78382 | JGI IMG/M metagenome (GOLD analysis project Ga0105048, IMG submission 78382) | Freshwater microbial communities from Lake Fryxell liftoff mats and glacier meltwater in Antarctica - MAT-05 | ecosystem: Environmental > Aquatic > Freshwater > Ice > Liftoff microbial mat | place... | reverse complement strand
TGGGCCGCGGGTGTCTTCGATCATCGACAACTGGGCGCCCTACTATGTGAAGCGCGTGGGCGCGCTGATGGATGGCACTTATGCGCAAGCGGATGCCTGGGAAGGCATCGCGGGCGGCGAGGTCGAGATCGGCGAGATCACGGCGCTGGTGCCACCTGAGGTGAAGGCCGAAGCCGAAGGCATGCGCGATGCGATTGCGGCGGGCACCTATCATCCTTTCACCGGGCCGATTAACAAGCAGGACGGCTCACCCTGGCTGGCCGAAGGCCAGGTGGCACCGGATGGTGACCTTCTGGGCATGAGCTTCTATGTTGAAGGGATCACCGGCGACATTCCGAAGTGAGGGATGGCGGCGGAGTGGGGGGTTTTACACCCCCCACACCCCCTGTGGGATATTTCTGAATAGATGAAGGGGCATGGGCCTTCCTGCCCTTTCTTTTGCCAAAGAGGCGTGATGGACGCGGATTTTCTGGTTATTGGCGGCGGGATTGCCGGGATTTCGGCGGCGGCACGGCTGTCGTCAATGGGGTCGGTGATCGTGCTGGAGGCGGAGGCGCAGCTTGCGCATCACGCCTCCGGCCGGTCTGCGGCGCTTTATGAACCGCATTACGGGGCGAAGGCGGTGGTGGAATTGTCGATGGCGTCGGGCGCCTATTTCCATGGCGCGGCGGGGGTGCTCAGCCCGCGGGGGTTGATGATCCTCGGGCGTCCCGGTGAAGAAGAGGCTTTCGATCACGACCTGGCGGCGATGGCGTTCGAGAGGGTGTCGGTGGCCGAGGCGCGCGCGGTGGTGCCGATCCTGAACGGGTCGGTGACCATGGCGGGGATGGCGGATCACGCCTGGGACATTGACACGGATCTGCTGCTGCAGGGCTTTGCGCGTGAGGTGCGGGCGGCGGGCGGGAAGACCATGACCAAGGCGCGGGTGACCGCAATCACGCGGACGGCCATGGGTTGGCAGGTTGCAACGACGGCCGGAGTCTTCTCGGGACGGCTGCTGGTCAACGCCGCCGGTGCCTGGGTGGATGAGGTGGCGGTAATGGCGGGGGTGCAGCCCCTGGGATTTCAGCCTATGCGCCGATCCATGGCGCGGATTCCGGCGCCGGGCGGGTTTGACGTGAGCGGCTGGCCGATGATCTTCAGCGCGGGCGAGGCCTGGTATGCCAAGCCTGATGCCGGCGCGCTGATCGTCAGCCCGGCAGAGGAGCATCCGATGCCGCCGCAGGATGCCTGGGCCGATGACATGGTCCTGGCTGAGGGGCTCGCGCGCTATGAGGAATACGTGACCGAGCCGGTGACGCGGGTGATTTCCAACTGGGCGGGGTTGCGGACCTTTTCGCCGGACCGGGTGCCGGTGATCGGGCCGGACGCGCGGGAGCCTGCGTTCTTTTGGGTCGCAGGACAGGGTGGCTACGGCTTTCAATCGGCCCCGGCTGCAAGCCGGCTGATGGCCGATATTGCAGGCGGAGCGCAGACGGCGCTGTCGCAGGCGCTGGTTGCGGCGCTGTCGCCGGCGCGCTTCGGATGAGAGGGAGTTTGCTGCGCGCCATCCTGTTGCGTGATACGGCGGGAAGGAGGCGTCAGCCTTGGCGGATGAAGCATATGCCTGCCGTTGTTCTGACCCTGATAGTGGCCGCCTGCGGCGCCCCTGCGCCTGGTCCTGGACACGCGCCTCCTGCTTTGCAAGTGATGGCCCCCCGTTTCGGGGACGCCGATCCCCATGCCTGGGGGGGCCGTTCGCCCGCCGCCCATCCGGTGCACGGCATTGATATCGCGCGCTACCAAACCGACGTGGACTGGGCCAATGCCCGGGCGTCTGGTGTGAATTTTGCTTTCGTCAAGGCAACCGAGGGCGGCGATCTGCTGGACCGGATGTTCCGCGTGAATTGGGACGGAGCCGGCAGGAGCGGCGTGCTGCGGGGGGCCTATCACTTCTTCTACCACTGCCGCCCGGCAGCCGAGCAGGCGCGCTGGTTCATCCGCCACGTGCCGAAAACGCCCGGTGCCCTGCCCCCGGTGCTCGACATGGAATGGACGCCGTTCTCCCCCACCTGCACAATCCGCCGCGCTCCGCAGGTGATCCGGGCCGAAGCGCAGATCTTTGCCGATCTTGTGGCCGCGCACTACGGACAGCGGCCGATCCTCTATACGACGGTGGATTTCTTCGAAGACAACGAGATGTGGAAGCTGCCGGGGGTGGAGTTCTGGCTCCGCTCAGTCGCCGGGCATCCGCAGGATGTCTTTGCAGGACAGCACTGGACGTTCTGGCAATACTCCGGCACCGGGATCGTGCCGGGCATTGCAGGGGCGACCGACCTCAATGTTTTTGCAGGGACGGAGCGGGCCTGGGCGGAATGGCTGGCACATCGTCGGCAGTAGTGTCCTTCGCACCGCCCGGGGCAGCGCCCCGGGGCCGGACGTGGCGGGCTACTCTCCGTACGGGATCCACACGGTTTTCACCTCGGTCGCTTGTGCGAGGAAGGTACGGCCCTCGGCTTCGGCAGCCATCCAGTCACGGGAGCGGGCGTGATTGACCCAAGTGCGCTTGATGTTGCTTGCCGCCTCTTTCTCGACCAGCGCCGAGAGGGGTTGGGAGGAAAAGCACCAGACCGCGTCCACATCCATGTGGCCTGCAAGCGGCCTGGCCAGATCGCCGTGCACGCCGGTGACGATGTTCACCACCCCGGCGGGCAGGTCGGATGTCTCCAGCACCTGATAGAAATCGGTGGCGGCGAGGGGGAACGGGTCGGAGGGCACAAGGACGCAGGTGTTGCCCATCGCGATCGCGGGCGCCATCAGTGACACGAGGCCCAGAAGCGGCGCCTCATCCGGACATATCGCGCCGATCACACCGCAGGGTTCGTTCATTGCCAGCGCCACGCCGCGGATCGGCACGGATTTGGCGGCACCGTCGTATTTGTCGGCCCAGGCGGCGTAGGTGAACAGACGCTGGACTGCGGCCTCCACCTCGGCCGCCCCGGACTTGCCGGTCATCGCCTGCAGGCGGGCGGCGAATTCGGGGGCGCGGACCGACAGGTTCTCGGCGATGTAGTATAGGATCTGCGCGCGGTTGTGCCCGGTGGTGCGCGCCCAGCCTTTGGCCGAATGCGCAGCCTCGACCGCGTTGCGGATATCCTTGCGATTGCCGAGGCCGATGTGGCCCAGAAGCGCGCCCTTGGGCGACCAGACGGCGCGGGAGTATCCGCCGTCAGGGCGAGCCTGCTTGCCACCGACGAAGAGCTTTGCGGTACGGTCGAGCCCCTGAACTACCGGGTTTGCCGGAGCGGCAACTGCCGACATGGGTTTCAGCGGCTTTGCCTCGGAACATGGCCGCAGGTAAGCCATCAGCCCTTCCCAGCCGCCTTCGCGGCCAAAGCCGCTTTCTCGCACGCCCCCGAAGCCGGCCGCGGCATCGAAAAGGTTGGTGGCGTTGACCCAGACGACCCCGGCCCGCAGCTTCGGCGCCACATCAAGGGCGAGGTTCACATTCTCGCTCCAGAGCGTTGCGGCAAGGCCATAGCGGGTGTTGTTCGCCAGTTCTACCGCCTCGGAAGGCGTGCGGAAGGTCATCGACACCAGAACCGGGCCGAAAATCTCTTCCTGCATCAGCGTCGATGCGGCAGAAAGTCCGGTGATCAGTGTCGGCGGGTAAAAGCATCCCGAGGGCACCGGGATGGCGGCGCGGTAGGTCTCGCCTTCGGTATTCGCGTCAAGCATCGCGGTGATCGCGGCCAACTGCACCGGATCGACAATGGCGCCCACGTCGATGCATTTGTCCAGAGGATCGCCCATGCGCAACCCGTCCATCCGGGCACGCAGCTTCGTGTGGAACCGGTCGGCCACACCCTCTTGCACCAGAAGGCGCGAACCTGCGCAGCAGACCTGGCCCTGGTTGAACCAGATCGCATCCACCAGACCTTCGACCGCTGAATCGAGGTCGGCATCGTCGAAGACGATGTAGGGCGACTTGCCCCCCAGCTCCAGCGTCAGCGCCTTGCCCGTGCCGGCCGTGGCCTGCCGGATGCGCCGCCCGACTGCCGTCGATCCGGTGAAGGCGATCTTGTCCACGCCGGGGTGGTCAACCAGCAAGGCACCTGTGGCGCCATCCCCGGTTACGATGTTCAACAGCCCCTTCGGCAGCCCCGCCTCGCGGCTGAGTTCGGCAAAAAGGAGGGCGGTCAGCGGCGTATATTCGGCAGGTTTCAGCACCACCGCATTTCCCGCAGCCAGCGCCGGCGCCACTTTCCATGCAAGCATCAGGAGCGGGAAGTTCCACGGGATCACTGCGCCGCAGACGCCAAGGGGGGCAAGGTCCGGATACTCCGAAGGCAAGAGCTGAGCGAGGCCCGCATGGTAATAGAAATGGCGCGCGACGAGCGGAATGTCGATGTCCCGGCTCTCGCGGATCGGCTTGCCGTTGTCGAGGGTTTCCAGCACGGCAAACAGGCGGCTTTGCTTCTGCACCAGACGGGCGAGCGCATAGAGCACCTTCGCCCGCGTATGCGCCGGTTCGCGCGCCCACCGGCCTTGCGTTCGACGCGCCGCCGCAACGGCTGCATCCACGCTTGCCTGCGACCCTTGGCTCACGGTTGCGAGCAAGGCGCCCGTCGCGGGGTTGCGCGTCTCGAACGGGGCCTCGGGTGTGGTAAAGGCGCCGTCGATCCAGTGACCGAGGCTGCCCTTGTGCGACGCGATCCAGGCCAGCGCCTCGACATTGCTTTCGGGGGCGGGGCCGTAGCTCATCGCGTCGAAGATTTCCTTGATGCTCATGGCCTTATCCCATCGCGTGGCGGTTGGCGGCCGAATAGTGGCCGGTCAGATGATGCTCCAGCTGCCGCTCGATGTCGCCCAGAAGCGACGAGGCGCCAAAGCGGAACAGGTCTGGCTGCAGCCAGGGGTGGCCAAGCTCGTCCTTCATCATCGCGAGGTAAAGAAGCGCGTCCTTGGCCTTGGCAATGCCCCCCGCAGGCTTGTAGCCCACACGAATGCCGGTGCGCGCCTGATAGTCGCGGATCGCGCGGATCATCGTCAGCGTCACCGGGAGGGTCGCGTTCACGCCTTCCTTGCCGGTGGAAGTCTTGATGAAATCGGCCCCCGCCATCATGCACACGAGGCTCGCCCGCGCCACGTTTCGCAGCGTCCCCAGCTCTCCGGTCGCAAGGATCGCCTTCACATGGGCCGCCCCGCACGCCGCCCGCATCTCGCGCATCTCGTCATAAAGCGTCCGCCAGTTGCCGGTCAGCACATGGCGGCGGGAGATGACGATGTCGATCTCTGCGGCACCGGCGGCGACGCTCTCGCCAATCTCGGCGATGCGCAGGCGGAAGGGCGAAAGGCCCGCCGGAAAGCCGGTCGAGACGGCCGCCACCGGAATCCGGGTGCCTTCGAGCGCGCGGACGGCGGTTTCCACCATGCCGTGATAAACGCAGACAGCGCCCGTGGTGATCCCGGGCATGCCGAGCCGATCGAGGATTGCGGGCGAAACGGGCTGGCGCGCCTTGGCACAGAGGCGCCGTACACGGCCCGCGGTGTCGTCCCCCGACAGCGTGGTCAGGTCGATCAGCGTGACGGCCTTCAAAAGCCAGGCCGCCTGATAATCCTTCTTGACCGACCGCCGCCCCCCGATCGTCGCCGCCCGCCGCTCGATCGCCGAGGTGTTGGCCTGCACGCCCACGACCCAGTCGAGGTCCAGCGCCATGCCTTCGTTGCGCGGATGCGTGACCTGCGGCAGTTGCGCCGCAGCCGTCGCAGGTTCGGCGATTGTGTGCACCGGATCATCCTTTCGGGGGCCCCGAACAGCCGGGGGCAGCGTGGGCGTCAGAGTGCCCGCGCTACGCTTGTCATGCAAGGCCGGCGCCTGATTCTGGCGGTTTTCTTTACCTTATGGTCAAATTTCCTGAGGCGTCATCTTCCAGCGCCGGTTCTGCGTCCCGTTCCAATGTGGCCCAGGCGCGGGACACGCCGGTGGGCGGCAAGCTGGACGGGTCTATCGTCTGGTACAAATGCACCTTGGCCATGAACAGCGCCGAGATCGGTGCCGTCAGCAGCATGAAGGCAGCAACAAGGACCTCGTGCCAGGAGATCCCGTGTCCCTCGAACAGAACCCCGAAGGCCGAGGCGACCAGCGCCGTCCCCACCCCGATGGTGGACGCCTTGGTTGGCGCATGCAGGCGCTGCATCGGCTCGCGCAATTTCAACAGCCCATAGCTGCCGATAATACCAAAGATGCCGCCGCCAACCAGCAGGAGCGCAATCAGAGCCTCGAACACCGGCGCCATCATCGGGTACTGTTGCTCGATCATTCGATGATGCTCCCCCGCAGCAGGAATTTGCAGAAGGCGACGGTAGACAGGAACCCGGTCATCGCCATTAGGATCGCCACCTCGAAGTTGAGCGTGGAGGCGACCGTCACGCCATAAAGTACCAAAATGGCGATGCCGTTCACGACCATCGTGTCCAGCGCGATGATCCGGTCCACCACCGTGGGCGCACGAAACAGATGCATGAGGTTCAACAGGATCGCGAAGGCGAAGCAGCCAAGGGCGATGTCGAGCGCTGTGGCGATCATTCGAAGATCCTTTTCAGGCGGGACTCATAGCGGGCGAGGATATCATCGCGTACGGCGTCAGGGTCGGGCGCGTGCAGCGCATGGACCAGAAGCACCCGCCCGCAGCCCGACATGTCAGCCGTCAGCGTGCCGGGGGTCATGGTGATGGTGCCTGCAAGCAGCGTGATCGCCTCGGGCGAGGTCAGGGTGATCGGCACGGGAATCCAGACGGACCGGATCTTGTCCGCAGGCATGAACAACACGATGCGGGCCACCTGAAAATTGGCCACGATCACATCCCAGAGCACCATGATGCAATAGGACGCGAACCCCAGCGGATGGCGGATATGGGCCCGGTTGGGCCACCAGGGCGCCGTCATCAGCGGGATGAGTGTGGCGAGAATCGCGGCCATGACCAGGCTGCCGATCTTGAAGTGGTTGACCAGAAGCATCCAGGTGACAAACAGCGTCAGGGACAGCATCGGATGCGGGAACAACCTGCGGATCATCATGGCGCCTCATAAAGCTGATTGGCGGCGATATAGGCTGCGGGATCATGTAGATAGGCGGCCGTGGCCTCTGCCCAGACGGTGACGGGGCCTGCCAGCACCGTCAGCGACACCAGCACCGCCAGCAGCAGAAAAGCCGAGACGAAAGCCAGCGCTTCGGGGGCGTGGTCCCCGGCCTTGGCCCCGCCCTCATGCGCCTTCCAGAAGATCATCGAGCCTGCGCGGACAAACCCGAGGATGAGGATCAGCGAGGTGATCAGGATCACCGGCCAGACGAGGTTGGCCGCACCCCGCTGTGCCTGCAGCACCAGAAGCTTGCCGAGGAAGCCCGAAAGCGGCGGCATCCCGGCCAAGGCCACGGCACCCGCGAAATACAGCGCGGCGATCAGCCCGGCCTGGGCAAGGGGGGGCGACACCTCGGACAGGCGCGCCTGCGCGCGTCGGGCACCGATCATGTCGGCCACCACGAACATCAGCGCAGTCGCAAAGGTGGAATGCAGCAGGTAGTAGAGGGTGGCTGCCGAGGAGGCGGGGGTGAACGCCGCCATCGAAGTGAAAAGTGTGCCCATCGACGCGATTGCGGCAAAGGCCACCAGCCGTGGCAGGCTGGTGGCGCCCAGCACGCCCAAAGCGCCAAGGATCAGTGTGACCAGCGCCGCCGGAAGCAGAAGGTCAGCCACCATCGACCCGGTGGCCGCCAGCGATTGCGGAAACACCAGTGTGCCAAAGCGCAGCACCGCATAGGCGCCCACCTTGGTCATCACCGCAAACAGCGCGGCAACGACGCCCGGCGCATTCGCATAGGTGCCGGGCAGCCAGAACTGCAGCGGCACCAGCGCCCCCTTGATCGCAAAGACGAGGAACAACAGCACCGCGGCCACCCGCATCAGCGCGGAACTGCCTTCGGGCAGGGTCTGCATCTTGACCGCGAGGTCCGCCATGTTCAGCGTACCCGTGACCGAATAGATCGTGGCCAAGGCAAATAGAAAGAGGGCGGAGCCCACGAGGTTGAAGGCAATGTATTGCACGCCCGCACGCACCCGCTCTGCCCCGCCGCCGTGGATCATGAGGCCGTAAGAGGCGATCAGCAGCACCTCGAAGAAGACAAAGAGGTTGAAGGCATCGGCGGTCAGGAACGCGCCGCAAATCCCCATCAGCTGAAACTGCCAAAGCGCATGGAAATGGCGGCCCTTGCGGTCCCATCCGGTACCAATGGCGTAAAGCTGCAGGATCAGAGCGAGGGTCGCCGTGATCCAGACCATCAGCGCCGACAGCCGGTCAAGCATCAGCACGATGCCGAAAGGTGCGGGCCAGTTGCCCAAGTGATAGACCTCGGGCGCCCCTGTCGTCGCGGCCCAGAGGAGGGCCGAGGCCACCGCCCAAAGCGTACCGCCGCAGGCCAGCGCGAACACCCGTTGCAGCACCAGATCGTGGCGCAGCGCCATCACCATCAATCCGCCGAGGATCGCGGGCAAGATGACAGGAACGATGATCCAATGGCTCATGTCCGGTCGTCTCCCGCCGCGGAACTCGCCGCGGAACTCGCCCCGGAATGCGCCCCGGAATGCGCCTCGGAGTTCATCCCGGGATTGGCCCTCCCGGCCATGCCGGTCCCATCTGCGCTGTCGGTCCGGTCATTCCCGGCCGAAAGGTACGCGCCAAGCGCCATGATCACGATCACCGCCGTCATCCCGAAGGAAATCACGATGGCCGTCAGCACCAACGCCTGTGGCAGCGGGTCGGTATAACCCGGCGCCGCCTTGTCGACGATCGGCGGCAGATCCACCGCCAGCCGCCCCACGGCAAAGATGAATACGTTGACGGCATAGCTGAGAAAGGTCAGCCCCAGGATCAAGGGAAAGGTCCGCTGGCGCAGCATAAGATAGATGCCTGCGGTGGTCAGCAGCCCAAGGCTCGCGGCGATCAGCGCTTCCATCAGCGCCCCCCCCGCTCGATGGGGGCCGAGGGATCGATGTCGAAGGGCGTGCGGCTTACCGTATCGCCCGCGACTTGGGCAAACCGGCTGAGTGAGCCGAGCGTCAGCATCACCGCCCCCAGCACGCACAGGAATACGCCAAGGTCAAAGAGGGCGGCGGTCGCCAGCTCGAACTCCTCCAGCGGCCAGAGGTTGACGTAGCCATAGGCCGAAGTCAGGAACGGCATGCCGTTGAACCACGCACCGAGGCCTGTGGCCGAGGCGACCAGCACCCCCGCGCCGATCAGCGCATGATAGTCAAAGCGCAGACGCCTTTCCGCCCAGCCGAAGCCCGAGGCGAGGTATTGCATCACCAGCGCGATGGCGAAGATCAGCCCTGCGACGAAGCCGCCTCCTGGCAGGTTGTGGCCGCGCAGGTAGATGTAGATGCCGACCATCATCGCCATCGGCAGGATAGCCCGTGTCGCCACCGCCATCATCATCGGGTGGCGGTCGCCCGCAGGCGGATCGGTGTCGCGCATCGCAAGCAACCTATCGCGCGCCGGGCCGGGGCGCAGGATCAGTTCGGCCAGCGAATAGATCACCAGCGAGGCGATGCCCAGCACGATGATTTCGCCATAGGTGTCATAGCCGCGGAAATCGACGATGATGGTGTTGACGGCATTCGTGCCCCCTGCCCCCGGTTTCGACTGGGCCAGATGGAATTCGGAAATCGGCGGAAAAGCCGCTTCGCGCAGCATCAGTGCATAGGACAGCGCCGCCACCCCAAGGCCTGCCAGTCCCGCGACCGCAAGGTCCCGCAGGCGCCGCACCGGGCTGCTTTCCACCGGCGTTGTCTTGGGCAGGAAGTTCAGCGCAAGCAGCATCAGCACCACTGTCACCACCTCGACCGAAATCTGCGTAAGCGCGAGGTCAGGCGCCGAGAAATACGCAAAACCGAGCGAGATGACGAACCCCACGATCCCCGCAAGGATCAGCGATACCAGCCGGTTGCGGTGCAGAAGCATCACGGCGAGCGAGGCAAGCATCATCGCAAGCCACCCCACCATCGGCGCACCTGCGAGGGGCGTCGGCATGCGGGTGCCCGGCAAATGCTGTCCTCCCATGAAGGCATACAAGCCAGCCGCGAGGATCGCGAGCACCGCGATCACCACATAGCGGGTAAAGGCGCCGTCGTGCAGCGCGCCCGACACGATCTGCGATGCGCGCACAAGGCCGCCCAGGAGGGCGTCGAACATGCGCTTTGCGTCAGGTCGCGGTACAGCCTCCCACACCGCCGAGAGGCGCGGGTAAAGGCCCACAAGCACCACCCCCCCGCCCACGGCAGCCAGCGACATCCACAGCGCTGCCGCCTCTGTTCCGTGCCAAAGGGTGATCTTGGCGACCACAGCTTCCCCCGTCACGGCTGAGGCTGCCACGTTCACCAGCCAGCCTGCGACCGTCACAGGCACAAGGCCGATCAGGACCACCAGCACCACCAGGAGCGCAGGCGCTGCCCATAGGCCGAAGCCGGGATCATGCGGTGTATGGGGATAGTCGCTCCGCACTGGGCCCAGAAAGCCGTGCGCCAGCAGCCGGAAGCTGTAGGCCACCGAGAACAGCGCCCCGATGGTGGCCAGCGCCCCCATGGCCCAGGGTGAGGCGAACCAGACGGTGGCTGCCGCCTGCTCCAGCATCATCTCCTTGGACAGGAACCCGTTCAGGGGTGGTATGCCCGCCATCGACAGCGCGGCGATGGCGGTCAGCGCGAAAGTGACCGGCATCAGGTGGCGAAGCCCCCCCAGTCGGCGCAGATCGCGGGTGTGGGCCTCATGGTCCACAATCCCTGCAGCCATGAAAAGCGCGGCCTTGAACGTCGCGTGGTTGATGATGTGAAAGACAGCGACGGTCGCCGCGGCCTTGGTGCCAAAGCCAAGCAGCATGGTGATCAGCCCAAGATGGCTGACCGTGGAATAGGCGAGCACCGCCTTCAGGTCGTTCTTGAAGAGCGCGACCTTGGCACCCAGAAGCATGGTGACAAGGCCGGTGGTGGCGACGATATAAAACCATGCCTCGGTCCCCGACAGCACAGGCCACATGCGCGCCATCAGGAACAGGCCGGCCTTCACCATTGTGGCGGAATGCAGGTACGCCGACACCGGGGTCGGCGCCGCCATCGCATGCGGCAACCAGAAATGGAACGGAAACTGCGCCGATTTGGTGAAGCACCCCGCAAGGATCAGGATCAGCGCGGGCAAATACCAGTCGGAGGCCTGAATGGCATCCTTGTGCTGCAAGATCACACTCAGATCATAGGAGCCCGCGATACTGCCCAGGATCAGCATGCCCGCGATCATCGCAAGGCCCCCGGCGCCGGTCACCGCAAGCGCCATCCGCGCGCCCTGCCGCCCCTCGGGCAAATGTTTCCAGTACCCGATCAACAAAAAGGACGACAGCGACGTCAACTCCCAGAAGATCAGCAAAAGCAGGATGTTGTCCGACAGCACGATCCCCACCATCGCGCCCTGAAAGAGCATGAGGTAGGTGTAGAACTGCCCCATCGGATCGGACTTCGAAAGGTAAAATCGCGCGTAAAGGATGATCAGCAGACCGATCCCAAGGATCAACCCGGCAAACAGCAACCCCAACCCGTCCAGCATGAAATTGGCATTCAAGCCAAGGCCCGGGACCCAGTCGATCCGCGTCTGCACCAGTTCACCGCGTAGCACCGCGGGGGCGTTCAGGCCAAGCAGCAGCAGCGCCAGCGCAGTGACAGAACCCGCCGCCAGCGCACAGGCGGAGCGGCCCGCCCGGATCATCAGCCCGGGGAGGAGCGCGCCAAGAAAAGGCAGCGCGGCGATCAGGGCAAGTGACATCTGGTCGGCGTTCCCTCGTCGAGGCAGTGATCATCGAGTGCGGCTGAGCGCGTCCCGGGGCGGGGTAGACCATAACTTGGGAACCTGCGCCAGAGTTTCAACCCCGGCAGCGTGCTCGCATTGCCGTCATGCCTGCTCGGTCACGCCATCGGGAAGCTTTGCCCCGGTCATGTAGGCCACTGCATCCGACATCGAATGTTCGCGCGGGTTGATCACGGCAAGCCTGCGACCCAAGCGGTGAATATGCACACGGTCTGCCACTTCGAACACATGGGGCATGTTGTGGCTGATCAGGACGATTGGAATGCCGCGCCCGCGCACCTCGCGGATCAACTCCAGCACCCGGCGGCTTTCCTTGACGCCAAGGGCCGCGGTCGGTTCGTCGAGGATCACCACCTTCGAGCCGAAGGCCGCAGCGCGGGCCACGGCCACACCCTGACGCTGCCCGCCCGAGAGGGTTTCCACTGTCTGATTGATGTTCTGGATCGTCATCAAACCCAGTTCGTTCAGCTTTTCACGCGCGAACTTTTCCATCGCCGGGCGGTCGAGCATGCGGAACACCGATCCCATGATCCCTGGTTTGCGCAACTCGCGTCCCATGAACATGTTGTCGGCAATTGACAGCGCAGGCGACATCGCGAGGGTCTGGTACACCGTCTCGATGCCGTGGGTGCGCGCCTCGATGGGCGAGGTAAATCGGATGGGTTTCCCCTCCAGGTGCATCTCGCCCTCATCCGGGATCACGGCCCCCGAGATCGCCTTGATCAGGGTTGATTTTCCGGCGCCATTGTCGCCGATCACGCCCAGAATCTCGCCGGGGTAAAGGTCGAAATCGCAATGGTCGAGTGCTGTAACCCTGCCGTAGCGCTTGACCAGATTGCGGGCGGTAAGGATGGCCGCGGTCATGATGACACCTTTCTGATCCATTGATCGGCGGCCACAGCGACGATGATCAATGCGCCAACGGTCAGGAACGTCCATTGCGGGTCGGTGCCCCAAAGGCGGAGGCCAAGCGCGAACACCCCCACCGTCAGCGCCCCGAACAGCGTGCCGAGGATCGAGCCACGCCCGCCAAAGAGCGAGGTGCCGCCGATCACCACGGCCGTGATCGATTCGATGTTCGCGAATTGCCCCGATTGCGGGCTGATCGAGCCTACGCGGCCGATCAGCGCCCAACCCGCAAGCCCACAGATCAGGCCCGAAATGGTGTAGACGCTGATCAGCATCGGGCCGACGCGCACGCCCGCCAGTTGGGCGGCATCCGGGTCATCGCCCACGGCATAGACATGGCGACCCCAGGCCGTGCTGCGCAGAACGTAGGACATAAGAGCCGCCAGAACCAGCATCAGGATCACGCCATAGGTGAAGACGGCGGGGCCGATCTTGATTGTGGTGCCAAACCATTGGAACAGGAACGACACGGCCTCGATATCCTGGCTGCGCACGGTTTCGTTGCGGCCGTAGATGTAGATGGTGGCCGAGAAAATCTGCCAGGTGCCGAGTGTCACGATGAAGGGCGGCAGTTTCAGCCGCGCCACCAGCATGCCGTTGATCCAGCCACAGAGGCCGCCAACCATGATGCCCGCAAAGATCGCAGCCGGTGCAGGCAACCCGTAGCGCAGCGAAAACTGCCCCATCACCACGGACGACAGCACCATGATCGCGCCCACCGACAGGTCGATGCCCGCCGTCAGGATCACCAGTGTCTGCGCGGTGGCAACGATGCCGATGATCGCCACCTGTTGCAGGATCAGCGTCAAGGCAAACGGCGAAAAGAACTTGGAGCCGACCAGTACCGCAAATACCGCGATGGAGATGGCGAGGATGATAAGGGGAACTGCAGCGGGGCTGGAATGCAAGAAATGCTGCAACCGTTCCAGGGGAGAGCTTTTCGACGATTCGAACCGCGCAACCTGCATGTCACTTTTTTCCAGCACCTGGTTCAGGTCCTGCGGGTCAGCCATCGTTCTCTTTCTCCCCGTAGGGCCCATGACGGGCCTGCCTTGTTTGTGAAAGGGGCAGATTTGCATCTGCCCCCTTTTTCTCATTCAAGCATGGATCCAAACGGGGAACCGATCAACCCCAGCAGAGCTCGGTGCCCTTCGTGGTGTCGATCGACTCCACGCCGTCAACCGACTTGTCGGTGATCAGCGAAACGCCGGTGTCGAAGAACTTCTTGCCTTCGGTCGGTGCAGGCAAGGTGCCGTCTGCCGCGAACTTGGCGATAGCCTCGACGCCAAGCGCCGCCATCTGCAGCGGGTACTGCTGCGACGTGGCACCGATGATGCCTTCCGCGACGTTCTTCACGCCGGGACAACCACCGTCGACCGACACAATCAGCACGCTCTTTTCAAGGCCAAGCGACTTCAGCGCCTGATAGGCCCCGGCAGCAGCGGGCTCGTTGATCGTGTAGATCACGTTCATGCCCGGGTCTTTCTGCAGCAAGTTCTCGACCGCCTTCTGGCCGCCTTCTTCGTTGGCGTTCGAATATTCGTTGCCAACGATGCGCGGATCGGTCTCGTCGCCGTTCTTGGTCACGTCGACAACGTCGATGCCGAAGCCGGTCAGGAATCCCTGATTGCGCTGCACGTCGACCGACGGCTGGCTTGCGTTGATGTCCAGAAGGCCGATCTTGGCGGTGGCAGCCGCGTCACCAAGCGTGCCCGCTGCCCATTTGCCGATCAGAACACCCGCTTGGAAGTTGTCGGTGGCGAAGGTCGCGTCGGCTGCTTCCGGCGGATCAAGCTGGGTGTCGAGTGCGATGACCAGAAGGCCCGCGGCACGGGCCTTTTCAATCGTCGGCACGATCGCCTTGGTGTCGGTAGCGGTGATCAGGATCCCCTTGGCACCATCGGCGATGCACGTCTCGATGGCCGCGACCTGGCTTTCATTGTCGCCCTCGGCCTTGCCGGCATAGGTCTTGAGGTCAACGCCAAGCTCGGCGGCCTTGGCAAGTGCGCCCTCTTTCATCTTGATGAAGAAGGGGTTGGCTTCAGTCTTGGTGATGAGGCAGGCAGAAACGCCTTCTGCCATCGCCATGCCCGAGGAAAGCGCCAGCACTGCCGCGCCCATAAGGGCTTTCGTCATGAGTTTCATAAGTTTCCTCCCAAGGATACGGAGCCTGTCGCCCCGCGGTTCAACGCGCCGCAGACGTTTCTCCCGCCGCGTCGACGTGGATCACAATCCGATTCACGGCCCCGCGTCAAGATAAATCCATTAAAGTGATTTATTGTTGACAGCGCGCAAACCACCGGATCAACCTGCACTCAAGAGCCGTCCCGAGGCGGAGAGAGATGCCTGCATTTCGGCGCAAACAAAACGAAAGAATTAAAGATGCTGCTGGGACTGCCTGCAATTCTGGGACCCGAGTTGCTGTTCGCACTACGGGCAATGGGCCATGGCGACGAAATCGCGTTGGTGGACGGGAACTATCCCGCGCAGGAGCATGCGCGGCGGCTGATCCGGGCAGACGGGCACGGGCTTCTGCCGCTGCTGGAGGCGATCCTGCAGGTCCTCCCCATTGACGAGGATGCGGCGGGCCGGCCTTCGCCTGCAGGCATCTTTCGCGCCAGCCTGCACAACGATCCCGCGCAGTCGGGGCCGATCCACCGATCCATCGACGCGGCTTGTGCTGCGCGGGGACTGCTGGTCGAGCCGTTGGCAGGGGCCGCGCTTTATCCGCGGGTGAGGGCGGCTCATGCCATCGTGGCCACCTCGGAAACCGCGCTTTACGCCAATGTCATCCTGCGCAAGGGTGTGGTGCGCGCGCCCGACACACCGAGCGCAGGCATGCAATGAGCGATGGCAAGCGGGACTGACAACATCGCAGAACGACCATTGGTCCAACCGGGCGACCGGCGCGGGACCAATCAGACCGAAATGCGCGCCCAGAACGAGCGGCTGGTGCTGTCGCTGGTGCGTCAGCACAGGGCGCTTGCGAAATCCGACATTGCGCGCGCAACCGGGCTTTCGGCACAGTCCGTCTCGGTGATCATGCGCGACCTCGAGCAGCACGGGCTCTTGCTGCGGGGGGAACCCGTGCGCGGGCGCATCGGCCAGCCTTCGGTGCCAATGTCAATCGCCCCCGGCGGCGCATATTTCCTGGGGCTGAAGATCGGGCGCCGGTCGGCGGACCTTGTGGTGGTAAACTTTCTTGGAGCCGTACAAGCCAGCCGCCGAAGCCTTTATCGCTATCCCACGCCGGAAAGCATCCTGGCCTTCGTGGCTGGGACATTGCCCGATCTGCTGGCAACGCTGCCCGAGGAGGCAAGATCGCGGCTTGGCGGCATGGGCGTGGCGATGCCCTTCCAGCTGTGGAACTGGGTGGATTTCATCGGCGCCCCGGCCGAGGAGATGGAAGCCTGGCGCCACCGCGACGTGCGCGCTGATCTGCAGGTGCTGACCGGGCTGCCGGTCTTCGTCCAGAACGATGCCACCGCCGCCTGCGGGGCGGAGCTTGTATTCGGCACCGCCGAAAAGCCGCAGGATTTCATGTGCATCTTCTTTGGCTACATCATCGGCGGCGGGCTGGTGCTCGGCAACCGCCTTTTCACCGGGCGCACCGGTAACGCAGCGGGTCTGGGTCCGCTGCCTGTGCCCGGGCCGGACGGCCAGATGTGCCGGCTGATGGACGTAGCGTCGCTCTCGACCCTCGCTTTGGCAATGGAAGCTGCGGGTCACAGTTCCGAAAGCCTCTGGGCTGACCCCGAAGACTGGCAAGTGCCTCCCGCCGTTCTGGATCGCTGGATCGACAAATCGGCCGGGGCGCTGGCCAGTGCCATTCTGAGTGCGGCGACCTTGTTGGAATTCGACGCTGTCCTGATCGATGGCTGGCTCCCGCGCGCCGTGCGCGCGGCGCTGACCGGGCGCACACGTGCAGCCTATTTCCGGCTGGATCTTGCAGGGGTGGAACCGCTGGTGATCGTGGAAGGATCTGTCGGGTCGAACGCGCGGGCTCTGGGGGCAGCGGCCATTCCCCTCGCGCACCGGGCAATGGTGGACCGTGGCGCGGCACCGCGAGAGGCAGGTCCGCGCGGCGACTGATCTGCGGCGGCGAAAGGGACGGCAAGACGGGTCAGGTCAGCACGGACCCCATTGCAGCATTTGGGCAAGGGAGAAACGGGACGTGCACCGGCTCTCTGCGCCTGAACATCTCCGATCCCTCCCCTGCATGGTGTTCAGGCGCGACCGGCAACCGGGGACAGCGCCAGCGGCTCGATCCCAAGGCCACGCAGCGAGGCGGACCACTTCGCGTCGCACTGCGTGCCAAAGACCACAGTCTCGTCCACATCGGCCGTAAGCCAGGTGTTACGGGCGATTTCGGCGTCCAGCTGACCTGCGCCCCAACCGGAATACCCGAGGGCCACGATCAGATGCTCTGGCCCGCCACCCGTGGCCAGCGCTTCCAGCATCGAGCGCGAACGGGTCATCCACAGCCCGCCTGTCACGTTCCCCGGCACGCGCATCGTCTCGTCCCCGGGCGCGGCCCAATCGCCAGAATGCAGAACAAAACCGCGCCCCCGTTCCACCGGTCCACCGCTGTGGACAGGATCGTCGCGGCCCAGGCAATCAGCCACAATGCCGGTATGCGCAAGCAACCCGTGCAACCGCAGCCCGGGGACCTGCCGGTTGATGATCAGGCCCATGGCGCCTTCGCCGGAATAGCTGCACAGCAGGATCACGCTTCCTTCGAAGCGAGGATCACCCATGCCCGGCATTGCGATGAGAAGCTTGCCACTGAGGTCCATCGACTCGGCCCCTTTCCTCCACACGATGCCGACTTGCGGGCGAAGGCTCAAGCCGTCACTGCAAGACGCTCACATTCGCGGCAACCCCCCGCCATTGTTGTTTCCTTCGGTCTGCGGTGCTTTATGCTCGCGCCATGTCCCATATGCCCCTTCCCCCCCGCCGTCTCTTTCGCCTGGCCCTGGTTATGGGCGCCTGCGCCGTGTTGGCGGCCCCCGCTGCTGCCGAGAGTCCGTCAGGCGACGACGTGGTCATGGCGGGTCTGCTGGGGGGCTGGCGGGTCGATGCCGGGCACCAGATGACGGGACTGCACCTCCGCCTCGCGCCGGAATGGAAGACCTACTGGCGCGCGCCCGGGGACGCGGGCATCCCGCCGCGCTTTGACTGGAGCGGATCAAGCAACCTCAAGGCCGTGGCAATCCACTGGCCGCAGCCAAAGGTGTTCCTGACCAACGGGATCCACAGCCTTGGCTACACCGACGATGTCGTTTTGCCACTGGAGATCACGGCAAACGACCCCAGGCTTCCGGTCACGGTGAACCTGACGCTCGACATCGGTGTGTGCAAGGACATCTGCGTCCCCGCGACGCTGAGAGTTGCAGCCGAAGTGAGCCCGGATCCGGATGGCAAGGGGGGGGCTGACGCACAGGTGGTGGCGCGTGCGCTGAAGGCGGTGCCAATCGGCGGCAGGGAGGCTGGTCTGGATGGGATCAGTTGCGAAATCGAGCCGATCGCCGATGGTCTGCGGCTGACGGCACGGATGGATTTGCCGAGCCGGGGCACAAACGAGGTCGTCGTCTTTGAAAGCGACATGCAGGACGTCTGGGTCGCTCAGAGCATGGTCGAGCGGCAGGGCAGGCACCTGACCGCCACAACCGAGATGGTGTCGGGAAGCGGCGCGCCTTTTGCGTTGGACAGATCCGGCATCCGGATCACCGTGTTCGGCGATGGTCACGCGTCTGAAATCATGGGCTGCCCTGCGCCGTAAGGACCGGTCCTGCCCCGGCGGCACATCTGCAAGGGCAGCGGGGCTGCGGGGGCGGGAGCCTCCGGCGGGGATATTTGGGGCAAAAGTGAAGGGGCGGGTGCCGGGAGCAGTCAGCGGCCGGTGAGCCAGTTGCCGAGGGTGGCAAGGCGGGAGCCCTGCGCGCCGGGGCGCGCTTCGCGGCGGTCTGCTGCGTTGAGCAGGGTATACATGCCGGTCACGCCAAGCCAGCGCAAAGGCTCCGGTTCCCATTTGCGGACACGTCGGTTGACCCAAGGCAGGCGTGCGAGTGGAGTGTCATGGCCGAGGGCGAGGTCGGCCAGCGTGCGGCCCGCGAGGTTCGAGGTCGAGACGCCGACGCCCACATAGCCCCCGGCGAAGCCCATGCCGGTCTGACGGTCAAACCCCACAGTTGCGCACCAGTCGCGCGGAACGCCAAGAACGCCGCACCAGCCATGGGCTACGCGCGTGTCTCTTGCTGCCGGAAAGTGGCGGTGCAGTATGGCTGTGAGGCGTTGCAGGGTTTCGGGATCCGGGGTGCCGGAGCTGTCGAGCCCCGAGCCCCAGAGATAGGGCACACCCCGGGCGCCGACCGCGATACGCCCTTCGCGCGTGCGCTGGCAGTAGCAATAGGCGTTCGCGAAATCCCCAAGTATTTCATGGCCCTGCCAGCCGATCTTGGCCCAGACCTCGGCCGGTAGCGGCTCGGTCACGATCTGGGCCGAGTTCAACGGCAGCCAATCGCGCTTCAGCCCGGGCAAAGCCGCCGTGAAGCCTTCGGTCGCGCGCAGGATCACCCGCGCGCGGACACGACCGTGGTCGGTCTCGACCATCCGGGGGGAGAGGCGGAGCGCTGCAGTGCCTTCGACGACACGCACGCCCTGCCGTTCCACCAATGCCGCGAGGCCGCGCACCAGTTTGGCGGGCTGCACGCGAGCCACGTTGCCCACGACCATCGCACCCTCGGCGCCCGGAATCTCTATCCGTCGGGCAAGCTCGGCGGCGGTGATCTCGGTCACGCGGTCCTCGCCCCAATGGCGGCGATGCGCCACTTCAGCCTTCATCCGCGCCACTTGCGCGGGGCGGGTCGCCACCATCAGCTCATCCGTCCGCTGGATGTCGGCGTCGATGCCCTGCGCCTCGGCCACGCGGATTACCTCATCCACCGTGCCGTTCATCGCCTGAACCATTGCCCGCACCCCCGCCTCGGACGAAGACTGCAGATACCGTTCGTGGTTCCAGGCAAAGCCGCCGGTGAGCCAGCCGCCATTGCGCCCCGACGCGCCGAAGCCTGCAAACTCCTTCTCCACCACCAGGATCGACAGGGTCGGATCCGACTCCTTGAGGTAATGCGCCGTCCACAGGCCGGTGTAGCCTGCGCCGATAATGCAGATGTCCACCTCGGTATCGCCAGAAAGCGCCGCGCGGCGCGCGGGCAGGCCGCCCAGGTCGCTGTACCAGAACGAGACGTCGCCAATCCGATCCGGCTGCATGGGATGCCCTTCTCGCTGTGGAAAGCTAAGCCTAGAGGGCGGACCCACGCCCCGCAAGGCCGCAGGACTGTTGCCTTTTGGCGCAGGGGGATGGCAGGGTCACCGGACACCCCAGCCGGAGGCGCCGATGGACCGCAACCCGCACCCTGCCCCCACTGGCCGGCTCTGGCTGCGGCTGGTGCTGTGGCTGGCCTTGCCGATGGTCAGCTTTCCGATGGCGACCTCGGCCCTGTTGCAACCTTGGGTCAACCGCCAGCTTGACACTCAGTTGACCGAGACGGCACGTCTGATGCTGCCGTTGATCGAGATGCGGCTCGCGGGCGCGCCGGCCGAAGGGCTGGTTCTGCCGAACCCCGGCTCGGGTGACTACATCGCCTGGGTAGTGCGCGACGAAAGCGGCACGATCCGGCTGAAGTCGAGCGATGTCGACGAGGCAGTTCTTGCAAAACCCGCCCTTCCGGGGCGGTCGCGTGACGCCTCCGAGGCCAACCGGATTCTGTCGGTCACCACTTCCGATGGGCACTGGACGTTGGAGCTGGCCGACCCGTTCGGCCGCCGACAAGAAGCGCGCAGTGCTGCCTTCAACTCTGTCCTCTTGCCAGTCGCGGTCTTTGGCCCTGTGGCCATGATCGCGATATTTGCGGCCTTTTGGCGCAGGCTTTGAGGCTCAGACCCAGTCGAGCACGACTTTGCCGCTCTGGCCCGACCGCATCGTTGCGAATCCTTCGGCAAACGCGTCCACGCCAAAGCGGTGGGTTATCACGCGTCGCACATCGAGGCCGTTTTCCAGCATGGCGATCATCTTGTACCAGGTCTCGAAGATCTCGCGCCCGTAGACGCCTTTGATGGTGATCGCCTTGAAGACGATGCGGCTCCAGTCGACCGGGCTTTTGCCTGGGGGGATGCCGAGCATCGCGATGCGCCCACCCATCACCATCGCCTCGACCATCTGGTCGAGCGCTGACTGATTGCCACTCATCTCCATCCCGACGTCGAAGCCTTGGGTCATCCGCAGGCGGGTCTGCACATCCTTCAGGTTTTCAGTGGTCACGTTGACCGGGGTCACATCGGCAACCTCGGTCGCGAGGGCCAAGCGCGCGGGGTTCACGTCGGTGATCACCACGTGGCGCGCGCCCACGTGCCGCGCGACCGCTGCGGCCATGATGCCTATTGGGCCTGCCCCGGTTATCAGCACATCCTCCCCCACCAGATCGAAAGACAAGGCGGTATGCACGGCGTTGCCCAGAGGATCGAGGATCGCGCCGATTTCGTCATCAATGCTGTCAGGCAGGGGCACGACATTGAAGGCGGGCAGGCGCAGGTATTGGGCAAAGGCGCCGGGCTCGTTCACCCCGATGCCACGGGTTTCGGGGTCAAGGTGAAAGCGCCCCGAGCGGCTTTGCCGGCTGTTTCGCCCGATAAGATGCCCCTCACCCGAGCAGCGCTGACCAAGGTGCAGGCCGTCGACGTTGCGGCCCATCTCGACGATCTCGCCCGCAAATTCGTGGCCGGTGACAAGCGGCACCGGGACCGTGCGCTGCGCCCAGTCGTCCCAGTTCCAGATGTGGATGTCAGTGCCGCAAATGCCGGTCTTGCGGATGCGGATCAGCACGTCATCCGGCCCGATCTCGGGCAGCGGGCGGGTTTCCATCCACAGACCCGGCTCGGGGCGGGCCTTGACCAGGGCCTTCATTTCATTCTGCATTCCCGACCTCCTGATGCAAATTCGTTGCCCCGAAAACCCGGGGGTGGGCGCCGTTCAGATCACCCCGGCCGCGCGGCCCGCGGCGCGGAACGCCTCCAGCCCGAAATCGAGGTCCTCCCGTGTCAGCCGTGCGTTCATCTGGGTGCGAATGCGTGCGCGACCGTTTGGCACGACAGGAAAGAAAAAGCCCGCCACATGTAAGCCGCGTTCGGCGAGGGCTGCAGCCATCGCCTGTGCAAGGCGCGCCTCCCCCAGCATGACCGGCACGATCGGATGCTCGCCCGGCAGAAGGGTAAAGCCCGCATCAGCCAGACCCGCGCGCCAATAAGCGGCATTGGCAAATAGCTGGGCGCGCAGGTCATCGGCCGCCTCGATGATGTCGAGCGCGGCCAGCGCCGCCCCGACAATCGCAGGTGGCAGCGCGTTGGAAAAGAGATAAGGCCGCGCACGCTGGCGCAAAAGATCGATCACCGGTTGCGGCCCGGCCACATAGCCGCCAAGCGCCCCGCCCAGAGCCTTGCCAAGCGTGCCGGTGAGGATATCGGCTGCGATCCCGGCATGGGCCGGCGTGCCGCGCCCCTGGGGTCCCATAAAGCCCGTGGCATGGCAGTCATCCACCATCAGCATCGCCCCGTAACGATCTGCAAGGGCACGAATTTCTGCGAGGGGGGCCAGAAAGCCATCCATCGAGAACACGCCATCTGTCGCGATCAGCACATGTCGCGCGCCTGAGGCCTTGGCGGCGATGAGTTGCGCCTCCAGATCGGCCATGTCGGCATTGGCATAGCGATAGCGCTGCGCCTTGCACAGACGGATGCCGTCGATGATGCTGGCGTGGTTCAAGCTGTCGGAAATCACCGCGTCCTCAGGCCCGAGCAACGGCTCAAAGAGCCCGCCATTTGCGTCGAAGCAGGCAGCGAACAGAATCGAATCCTCCGCGCCAAGGAAGGCCGCCAACCGCCTTTCCAACGCGCGATGAAGGGTTTGGGTGCCACAGATAAAGCGGACGGAGGCCATGCCATACCCCTCCTCCTCCATCGCGGCGCGGGCGGCTGCGATCAGGCGGGGGTCATCTGCAAGCCCGAGATAGTTGTTGGCGCAAAGGTTCAGCATCGACCGCCCGCCGATCTTCACATGCGCGCCCTGCGGCCCTGAAATCAGACGTTCCTCCTTCCACAATCCTTCGGTGCGGATTTGCGCCAGGGTCTCGCGCAGATGGGACAGAAAGGTCGTGTCGGTCATGGCGCGGGGTCCCCCAGGGCTGCACTGCAGAGACTGGCACAGTGATCCGCCGGCCTCTCGCGGTCAATTCCCAGAACGTCAGCCCCCGGTCCGGTCGCGACATTGCAGGAAACCCGAACACTTCCGTGCAGACAGTTGCAAATGCTTCTCAACAGCAATATCTATATACCCGAAGATCACCCGCAGGAGACAAGCCGTGCGCCCGATACCCTTCTGCCTGACTGCTGCGAGCCTTTCCTTGGCCGCCCTGTCCGCGATCGCAAATCCCGATGACGGCAAGTTGAAAGTAGTAACGACCTTTACCGTAATCGCCGACATGGCCCGCAACGTCGCAGGCGACGCGGCGGAGGTGGTGTCGATCACCAAACCGGGGGCCGAGATCCACGGCTATGAGCCCACGCCGCAGGATATCGTCGGGGCGAGCGACGCCGACCTGATCCTGTGGAACGGCATGAACCTCGAAGTCTGGTTTGCGCAATTTCTGACCAATCTGGGCGATGTCCCTTCGGTCACAGTCAGCGACGGGGTAATCCCGATCCCGATCAGCAGCGGAAAATACGAGGGCAGCCCGAACCCGCACAGCTGGATGAGTCTGGAAAACGCGGTGATCTATGTGGACAACATTGCCCGCGCTATGGCCGCAGCCGACCCGAAGAACTCTGCTATCTTTGAAGCGAATGCAAAGCTCTACAAGGCGAAGCTGCGAGCAGAACTGAGCCCGCTGCGCGAGCTGATAGGAGCTGTTCCCGAAGATCAGCGCTGGCTGGTCAGCTGCGAGGGCGCCTTCAGCTACCTCGCCCGCGATCTGGGGCTGAATGAGCTTTATCTTTGGCCGATCAACGCCGATCAGCAGGGCACTCCAAAGCAGGTCAAGGCGGTCATCGACGGCGTTCGCGAGCATGCGATCCCGGTCGTGTTTTGCGAAAGCACCGTGAACACAGCCCCGGCCGAACAGGTGGCGCGCGAAACCGGCGCGCGCTATGGCGGCGTGCTTTATGTAGATTCGCTTAGCGGGGCCGAGGGGTCGACGCCGACTTATATCGACCTGTTGCGCGTGACCACCCAAACAATCGTGGACGGGCTGGCAGGAAGGAAAGAATGAGTTTTGACGCCAGTACCTTGCCGGACGGTTCTTCCGTGGACGGCGGGATTTTTGTCCGTGGGGTCACCGTTACTTACCGCAACGGCCAAACCGCTCTGCGCGACGCGGGTTTTTCCATACCGCGTGGCACGATCACTGCACTCGTGGGCGTGAACGGCTCGGGAAAATCCACACTTTTTAAGGCGATCATGGGCTTTCTTCCCTTGGCTTCGGGCGAGATCCGCCTGCTTGGCCGCACCGTGAAACAGGCGCTGGGAGAGAACCTCGTGGCTTACGTGCCGCAATCCGAAGAGGTGGACTGGAGCTTTCCGGTTCTGGTGGAGGATGTGGTGATGATGGGCCGCTATGGCCATATGGGGTTTTTCCGCCTTGCCTCCCGCAACGACCGGACCAGGGTGACCGAGGCGTTGGAGCGGGTTGGCATGGCCGACCTGCGCCACCGTCAGATCGGCGAACTTTCGGGCGGGCAGAGGAAGCGGGTGTTCCTTGCCCGAGCACTGGCACAGGAGGGACAGATCATCCTTCTGGATGAACCGTTTACCGGCGTTGATGTGAAGACCGAAGAGCAGATCATCACTCTTCTGCGCAGCCTGCGGGATGAGGGAAGAGTGATGCTCGTCTCCACCCACAACCTCGGCTCGGTGCCGGAGTTTTGCGACCGGACTGTGCTGGTCAAGGGCACGGTGCTGGCATACGGGCCGACCGAGACGATCTTCACCCATGAGAACCTCGAACGTACATTCGGCGGTGTCCTGCGGCATTTCACCATTGGTGGAAAGGACTTGCACGACGATGACGACGCCCGTGAGGTGCGGATCATCACCGATGACGAACGCCCTTTCGTGCAATACGGCGCAGCGCGCCCGCCCAAGGCTGCGCCATGACCGCCTATCTGCTGGAGCCGTTCGGGTATTCTTACATGGTCAACGCGATCTGGGTTTCTGCCCTTGTGGGCGGGGTCTGCGCCTTTCTTTCGGCGTTCCTGATGCTGAAGGGCTGGTCGCTGATCGGCGATGCCCTCTCGCATTCCGTGGTGCCGGGGGTTGCAGGTGCCTATCTTCTGGGCCTGCCCTTTGCGCTCGGGGCCTTTTTGTCGGGCGGCCTTGCGGCTGGGGCAATGCTGTTCCTGACCGGCCGTTCGGGTCTGAAGGTTGATACGATCATCGGGCTGATCTTCACTTCTTTCTTCGGGCTCGGGCTCTTCATCATATCTATCAGTCCGGCGTCGGTCAGCATCCAGACCATCACCATGGGCAACATCCTCGCCATCACGCCCGAAGATACATTGCAGTTGGCGCTGATAGGCGCGGTGTCGCTGGTGGTGCTGCTGGCAAAGTGGAAGGATTTGATGGTTACCTTCTTTGACGAAAGCCATGCACGTTCCATCGGCTTGCGGCCTGACGTGTTGAAGGTGGTGTTCTTTGCCATGCTGTCGGCCTGCACGGTCGCCGCGATGCAGACGGTGGGCGCGTTCCTCGTGGTGGCACTGGTCGTGACGCCCGGCGCTACAGCATATCTTCTGACCGACCGCTTTCCCCGGTTGATTTTGCTGTCCGTCGTTATCGGCGCGGGGACGAGCACGTTGGGCGCCTATATCAGCTACTTTCTTGATGGCGCGACTGGCGGGGTGATCGTGCTTTTGCAGACGACGATGTTCTTCCTAGCTTTTGTGTTCGCGCCCAAGCACGGCATCCTCGCCGCACGGCGCCGGGCGGCCGAAGCCTTGCAGGTACAGACATGATCGAGACCTTGCTTTTGCCGTTCCAGTTTCCCTTCATGCAGAACGCCTTCTGGATTTCGCTGATCGTGGCGCCGCCGACGGCGCTTCTGTCCTGTTTCCTCGTGCTGCGCGGTTGGGCGCTGATGGGCGATGCGGTAAGCCACGCCGTGCTGCCAGGGATCGTGCTGGCCTATATCCTGAATCTGCCCCTGCTCATCGGTGCCTTTGTGGCGGGCATGGGCTGCACGCTTCTGACAGGGTATTTGTCGCAGAATTCCCGGATCAAGCAGGATACGGTGATGGGCGTGGTCTTTTCGGGGATGTTCGCCCTTGGGATCGTGCTTTACACCGGCGTACCGACGAGCCTGCATCTGGACCATGTGCTGTTTGGCAACATGCTGGGGATCGGATCTGAAGATCTGTGGACCGCAGGACTGATATCCGCCGCGGTGGTGGCGGTTCTGGTCGCGAAGTGGCGGGATTTCATGCTGCAATCCTTCGATCCAACGCAGGCCAAAGCCTCGGGCCTCGCCACCGGGGCGCTGCACTATGGGCTGCTGGCGATCTTGTCGCTGACCATTGTGGCCACGTTGTCTTCGGTTGGCCTGATCCTGTCCATCGGCCTGCTGATCTCCCCCGGGGCGATTGCTTTTCTGGTGGCGCGCAGCTTTGGGCGGATGTTGATGACGGCTGTGGCGGTATGCGTTTTTGCAATGCTGACAGGAACTTACCTCAGCTTCTTCATCAACAGCGCCACGGGGCCCACGATCATTCTCGTGCTGACGGCGCTGTTTCTGGTGGCGTTTCTGCGACGGCTCGCGATCACCCGGGCCATGTCACGCCAGTCCGCTCAGGGAGCGGCGTAGGTTCCTGCCGTGAAACTTCCGTCCTTGGCCACGAACCGCATGGCCTCACCCTCTCCTTCCAGACCGTAACAATCCCAGCGGTCCGACGGCGGCCAGACCGAGCAATACTCTTCAGCCCGCACGGCCCAATGCCCGCGCGAAGGGCTGTCCTTGACATAGACCGTGCCTCCGTCCGCATGGAATTCCTGCTTGGCACCATCCTCGTAGACCAGTGTGCGGTCGGTCAGCGCCGCGGTGATCTCGGCGCCGCTCAGGGGTTTCCAGTCCGCAAGCGCCATCGTGGGCACAAGGGCTGCGGCAAGGGCGATCAGCCTGACTGACATGAGGGGTCTCCCGCAAGGATCGCTCAGGTTAGACGCATCCCCTGCCCCGGTAAAGCCCGTTGCCCCCGCCTGCGCACCGCTTGCCCTCCTCCCGCCGGAAGGCTATCAGCCCTCATCCCAAATGCGGAGCCACCGATGATCCCCCGCTACTCCCGCCCCGAGATGGTCGCCATCTGGTCGCCCGAGACGAAGTATCGCCTGTGGTTCGAGATCGAGGCCCATGCCTGCGATGCGCAGGCGGCTTTGGGCGTGATCCCGAAGGCGAATGCCGAGGCCGTGTGGCGCGCGCGGGACGCGACCTTCGATGTGGCCCGTATCGATGAGATAGAGGCCTTGACGAAACATGATGTGATCGCCTTCCTCACCCATCTCGCGGAACTCGTAGGCGCGGACGAGGCACGGTTCGTGCATCAGGGGATGACCAGTTCCGACGTGCTCGACACCACGCTGAACCTGCAGCTGGTGCGGGCGACGGACCTTCTGCTGGTTGCCATGGACCGGGTGCTGGCCGTGCTGAAAACCCGCGCGATGGAGCACAAGCACACGCTGCGCATTGGCCGCAGTCATGGGATTCATGCAGAACCCACCACGATGGGCCTGACCTTCGCCCGGTTCTATGCCGAAATGAAGCGTGGCCGCGAAAGGCTTGAAAACGCCCGCAAAGAAGTTGCGACAGGCGCGATCTCCGGTGCCGTGGGCACATTCGCCAACATCGACCCCGCAGTAGAGGCGCATGTCTGCAAGATGATGGGCCTTGTGCCCGAAACGATCTCGACCCAGGTGATCCCCCGCGACCGCCATGCGATGTATTTTGCGACGCTTGGCGTCATTGCCTCCTCCATCGAGAATATCGCCGTCGAAATCCGCCACATGCAGCGCACGGAAGTGCTGGAGGCGGAAGAATTCTTCTCACCGGGGCAGAAGGGCTCCTCGGCCATGCCGCACAAACGCAACCCGGTGCTGAGCGAAAATCTGACCGGCCTTGCGCGGCTGGTGCGGATGGCCGTGATCCCGGCGATGGAGAATGTGGCCCTGTGGCATGAGCGGGACATCTCGCATTCCTCTGTCGAGCGGGCGATCGGCCCCGATGCGACCATCACGCTGGATTTCGCGCTGCACCGGCTGGCCGGGCTGCTGGAAAAGCTGGTGATCTATTCGCAGAACATGGCTGACAACATGAACCGCTTTCGCGGACTTGTGATGAGCCAGCGTGTGCTTCTGGCGCTGACGCAAGCAGGGGTCAGCCGCGAGGATGCCTACCGCCTCGTGCAAAGGAACGCGATGAAGGTCTGGGAGAAGGGCGCCGATTTCAAGACCGAGCTTCTGGCTGATCCGGAGGTGACGGCAGCCCTCAGCGCCGCCGAGATCGAGGAGAAGTTCGATCTCGGCTATCATACCAAGCATGTCGAGACGATCTTTGCCCGGGTTTTTGGCTGATCGCAGATCTTTGATCGGTGCAGGGTGGCACGACCCTGATAAACTTGCCGGATCGGCAAAAATGCATGATACGCTTCGACTTGATCCACAAGGAATGACCTATGCGCCTGATCGCCCTTGCCCTGCTTTGTGCCCTGCCCTTCCCGGCCTTTGCCGCCGGCAGCAATGATAGCACCCCCCCCGATACGACCAAGACCACAACCGAATGCAAGAAGGGCACGGTCTGGGACGAAAAGACCAAGGCCTGCATCGCAGCGGACGGTGCCTTGATCAACGACGACCAGCGCTTTGAGGCCGCGCGCGAGCTTGCCTATTTCGGACGCGAGGACGAAGCGCTGCAGATGCTTGCCCTGATGACCGAAGGGGAGACCGACCGCGTGATGACCTACAAGGGCTTTGCCTTGCGCAAATCCGGCCATGTCGAGGAAGGCATCGCCGCCTATGACCGCGCATTGGCGCTGAACCCCGACAACATTCTGGCGCGCAGCTATTACGGTCAGCTTTTCGTCGAGATGGCGGAGCCGGAGCTTGCCATGGCACAGTTGACCGAAATTCGCGCCCGTGGCGGCGCAGGCACCTGGGCTGAGACGTCGCTCGCGTCGGCTATAGAAACCGGAACGACCTACAGCAACTGACCTGGAGAGGGAGACAAGGATGCGGATCACCATCATACTTGCGGCCATGGTTCTTGCCTTGGCGCCAGGATTTGCGTCTGCCGAAGGGGGATGCCACAACAGCAAGTCGAAACTGACCACCGCCTCCAGTTGCAAGGATGGCTATTCATGGGATCAGGCCAAGGCTATCTGCGTGACGACCCCCTCGAGCTAAGGCCGCGTTAACCGCGCCATGCCACCTTCCCTGCAACCGCAGAATCGGAGAGTGGCATGGCGCAGAACGGCAGTGCATTGGCACGGATCACCCCCGTGCAGCGCATGGTGTCTCGGGACCTCGGGCCTGTTGGCCCGCGCGCTCTGACGCGCAAGGAAAAGGCGGCGATCATCGTGCGCTGCATGCTGGCCGAAGGCGCGCCGCTTCAGGTCTCCTCGCTGTCCGACCAGATGCAGACAGCGCTCACCGAACAGATGAGCCAGATGCGACTGGTGGACAAGGAAACCCTCTCCTCTGTCGTGACCGAATTCCTTTCCGAGCTGGAAGAGGTGGGGATCGCGTTCCCCGGCGGCCTGGAAGGCGCGCTGGCGGTGATGGAAAATCACCTGTCGCCCGATGCTGCGTCACGACTGCGGCGGATGGCAAGCGGCCATTCCCGCTCTGACCCGTGGGAGCGGCTGATTCAGTTGCCGGTAGAGCAGATGCTGCCCGCCCTGCAGGACGAATCAGTTGAGGTGGCTGCTGTGGTCCTGTCAAAACTGCCGGTGCCGAAAGCGGCCGAACTCCTCAGCAAACTTCCCGGGGATCGGGCGCGCCGGGTGGCGCTCGCAGTTTCGATGACCAGCAAAGTTGCACCCGAAACCGTCCGCCGAATCGGCTCGGCCCTGCTGCAACAGATGGACAGCCAACCCCCCAAGGCGTTCGCCACTGACCCGGTGGAGAGGGTGGGCGCCATCCTGAACGTCGCGACAGCCGGCACACGGGATGATGTCCTGAAGGGACTGGACGCCGACGATGCCGACTTTGCCGAACGAGTGCGCAAGGCGATCTTCACCTTTGGCCACATTGCGTCGCGGATCATGCCGCGCGATGTGCCCAAGATCATCCGCGGACTCGATCAGGCGGTGCTGGTGACGGCGCTCAGTGCCTCGCTTGGCAAGGCAGGGCTGGAAGAGACGGCAGAATTCATCCTCGCCAACCTGTCGCAGCGCATGTCGCAGGGTTTGCGCGAAGAAATGCTCCAGCGCGGCAAGATCAAGGAGAAGGATGCCGAAGACTCGATGACGGCCGTGGTCATGGCGGTCCGCGCGCTGGAATCGACCGGTGAAGTGGTGCTGATCCAGCCGGAGGACAGCTGAGGCGACCGCGTGCAAGCGGGCCGCCGCCTTCGAGTTTGAGGGGAGCGGGCGCCATGTTGGGCTCCTGGCGGACGACAGGGGAGGCTGAAGAGCCATCGGCCTGCGGTTCCGGTACTCATGTCATTGTCATCAGCGGGAACACCGAAGATTGATAGAAAGAAGCTCATGATCATCGTCACAGACGGCAACCGGCTATCACTCGCCGCAACCTTCGACAAAGATGTCGTCCTCGACATTCCCTGGCAAGACGCAATTGGCAAAGCCGAGGGCCCAAACCAGAGTAAGATCTGCGGTCAGCAGG
>Ga0105048_10002341_pt1 | contig 30736 bp, 37 predicted proteins | sample MAT05_FD_78382 | JGI IMG/M metagenome (GOLD analysis project Ga0105048, IMG submission 78382) | Freshwater microbial communities from Lake Fryxell liftoff mats and glacier meltwater in Antarctica - MAT-05 | ecosystem: Environmental > Aquatic > Freshwater > Ice > Liftoff microbial mat | place... | reverse complement strand
TAAAAAACTTATTAAAATGCAAAGCGCCTTTCCAACTGGAATTAAAGACCTCGATATTCTCTTTTTATCACGACTTAATGATGATAGAGATCTTCTAAACGCTCTCAATATTAATGCAGCAACGAAAAAATATACCAACAATGAATTTTTGTGGAGAAATCGTTTTCAAAGACAACACCCTTCTGATTTCGAATATGTTGACAGTATCAGAAGAGGTTCTTGGAAAGATTTTTCTCTATTGCTTATCGAGTATCTCGATTTAGCCAAGAGAAATTATGATAGAGCCATGGTATTGGCAGCACAAGAAGGTCATCGCGATTTAGTAGACTTTTTCATCTACAAAGGTGCCGACGATTGGGATTCGGGTATGTTTGGTGCAGCACAAGGAGGTCATCAAGATTTAGTAGACTTCTTCATCTCCAAAGGTGCCCGTGATTGGAATTGGGCTATGGAAGGTGCAGCACAAGGAGGTCATCAAGATTTGGTAGACTTCTTCATCTCCAAAGGTGCCAAACGTTGGAATATGGGTATGCAAGTTGCAGCTAGAGGAGGTCATCAAGAATTAGTAGACTTCTTCATCTCCAAAGGTGCCCGTGATTGGAATATGGGTATGCGAGGTGCAGCACAAGGAGGCCATCGCGATTTGGTAGACTTCTTCATCTCCAAAGGTGCCCGCTATTGGAATTCGGGTATGGAAGGTGCAGAACAAGGAGGTCATCACGATTTAGTAGACTTCTTCAAAAGAAAGATGCAAACCCGACAATAACGGTTTTCCTTAAAACTAAAAAACTTATTAAAATGCAAAGAGCTTTTCCAACTGGAATTAAAGACCTTGATATTCTCTTTTTATCACGCCTTGATGACGATAGAGATCTTCTAAACGCTCTCAATACTGGTGTTTTAAGAAACAAGCTGTAAAGTAATAAAAAGTGATTTATTTGTAATTAAATATTACAAATAAAATGTATCGATGGCTAAAGAGCTTCGTGGTCAACGAAGATGAAACACTACAAAGAATGTCTTCCGTCACAGATGAAAAGAGGACCCTTTTTGATTGCCTCAAAGAGATACAACTTCATCATGTCTTAGCAGGATCTTCTGTAGCCTATGCTAAATTTTCTAAAATCAGTACTCGTACTATCGAGATTTTTGTTCTTCAAAAATATAAACCTTTCCATGTTATCGAAGTCATTTCGAAACATTTCTTCAACTTTACATTGTCGTTCGAGATTGAAGAGAAAGATTATTCGATTCTGAATGTTAAGGTAAATCTCTCAAAATTTCTTCCTTCTCTGTTACAGTCGGGCTACGCCGAAGATGTTGTTTTTCAAATTATACAAACCAATTGTACTGGAGCAAGAGAAGTTCTATCGCGTCTTCCTTACTTTGCTTTGGATTGTTTTACCTGTGCTATCTATAAGGATTCTTTTTACGAAGATCCTACTACGGTAGAATCCTGGGAAAGGAAAACGATTTTAGAGTGTCGCATCGAAAATTTACAACCTAGCAGTTACGATGCGATTCATTTACAATTTAGTTGTCAACGTTTCTTTTTTAATTATCCTACCAAACCAGTTAGCTGGAAGAGAAATGTTACAGGAATTTTTGAAAAGTGTTCCCCAGATAACAGGTCTATTTTAAAACCTATGTTAAAGGGGGTCTTAACAAAGTCAGCCAAGATGAACTTTGAAATTGTTGATGTATGTGCTCTCGAAGACATGTCTATCGATTACTATGGAAATTGTATACAGAAAGCTGAATTTTTCCTAAAAAATAGTGATGGAGTTTGTTTAACAGTTGAAAGTTTAGTTGCTGGGAGTGCTTCCGAAAGATATGTTCAGGTTAGCCCTCGTATTGATAAGAAATGTCCTTCTTGTTCTGTCGTCTACATAACTTCGAATCTGATCTCAGAAGAGGAAAGAGTTTTCTATCTTCCTTTTGCGCTTCCAAAGATTTCTTTTGAAATTCCAGAAAATCACATTGTGGATACCTATTTGACTTTACTCAAGAAATCTGCCACAACTCAGAAAGAGGAACAAATTTATGATGATTTTCGTAGTCTTTACTTTGTCGATAATTTATCCTTTAGTCAAACGCTTGAAATGCTATGTGCTTCGCATCATCTTCGAAAAGATGCCTATGATATTTCGACGATGCAAGATTTTGTTAATTTTCTTCGGTCTCTGAGTTAGTTATTCTAAAAGAGACATGTCTCTTTTATCCAGTTTCTCAAAATTGAAATTGTTATTATAATCTTAGAATTATAATGTCTTTCATCTATGGTGTCCGATGGTATACTTTCTTGAAGAGCGATGATGGTAAAAAGGGTTTGTTCTCTTATACTCCAAGAGCAAGTTGTTTAAATAAGTGTTTGGTTTGTTGGGACTGTCCGATTGAAGACGGAAGTAGAAGTAAGAGATATTATGCTCTTTTTGAGAACTATCTCCATTTTGCCAAACTATACTTTATGGTTATGCCGCATCAGAGAACATTTTATGAAGTTATTTTAGGAGAAAGTATTCAGAAGCCACATTTTGACTTGGATATTATCTTTTCAGAGGATTTAGACGAGGAAGCTTTTGCAGAGAATATTCTTTCGAAGCTTTTAAGTGGAATTGTAGAGACTCTTCCAGAGATTATACCATGCAAAGATCTCTGTATTTATACGAGTCATGGTTATTCCGATGGAAAGATCAAGAAAAGTTATCACGTGGTAGTAAATCATTACTATCATTCTAATAATCAAGAAGCCAAAGCTTTCTATCATGCCGTGGTAGCGAAACTGCCAGAAGAAGTGAAACAACATATTGATCATTCTGTATATTCTTCGACGCAACAGTTTCGAATGTTGGGATGTAAGAAGATTGGAACAGAAAGAACAAAGAAACTAACTCGAGAATTTCTGTTAAATGGAGAAAAGGTAATAAGAGAATTCGGTGAGTCTCTTGAAGGCGAAGATTCCAAAATGCAATTTATGATCATGTTGGAAGAATCTTTGGTGACAGCTCGTGTTTCAACATGTAAACCTTTGCCGAAATTTACTTCTCCTGAAACAGAGAATACCAATAAAACCTACGAGAGTTTAGATATTTCAAAAGAGATGACCAAAGAAGCTTTGGACTTGTTAGCAACCTATTTAAAGACTTCGGTAGACTCGTCTTACTTTCCTTTTGTTTTTGACAAAGTAGATGGTTCTTTTGTTTTAATGAAGAGAAGAAAACCTAGCCCATGTAAATTATGTCGAAGAGTACATCATAATGAAAATCCTTATTTAATTATTGCAGCCAATTATACAGTGTTTTATCATTGTCGAAGAGCTCCTCCTAATAAAAAGCTGTGTGTGGGTGTTTTGAAGGAAGGTCTTGTTGGATTAACGGAAGTAGAGAGTAAGAGTATTTTTGATGAAGTCAAAGATGGAAAAGAGGAAGAGAAGGAAGATAAACCAGAAGTTATTCGAGATATCCGAGGCGTGGTAGAAACTAAAAGCGAGAAAAGTGAAAAAGCTCAAATAGAAACCAGAAATAAATGGATGCAAACTAAGTTAGATAGTTTGAAGAAAATGTCTTCACAAACTACAAAGGAATTGATTGAAGAAAAGGCAGATAAAAGTCAAGCTCCGATAACTGGGAAAAAGTCGAGAAAGAAAGAAGTGAATCCCGAAGTTGTTAACAGTTTTATGGATTCTATCTTACAAAAAAGACTTGAAGACAATTAAAAGAAGATTGAAACTGATCTATTAAATATTCTATTAATCTAGAAATGGAATATAATGAAGCAATTTATAGCGTTATACAGAAATATATGACCGATGAGTCTTTTCCTGCAGAATCATCAGCTTCCGTGTCAAGTGAATCCACAAATGAAGTAACTGAAACCACCTCTGGTATTCAAGAGACAGAGATCCTTTTTAAAATTTGTACAGACGAGGCCACAGAAGAAGAAAAACGTTTGTGGTTAGAAGAAAATGGTCTCGACGAGAGCGTATTTGAAACTATCAAAACAAATTTTCGATATGGTTTTGACACTGCGAAACAATTTGATAGTAAAGTTATTACTAATGAGGAAAAAGAACTTCAGAAAAAGAAGGAAAAAGAGGAAATGAGTCAAGAGTTACTAGGCATTAAAGAAACTTTAATTTTATTAGCTAACAAGATTTCTGCTTTTGAAAAGCGTTTCTCATCTAATTAGATAGAGAAATAAGTCCAAAAGACTTATCCATTTTAAAAGGGTCGGAACATCCCTTCAGAATGGACCTAAATAGGTCCATTTTAAAGAACTTATTTCAATTTTGTCGAAAAGTAAAATTGAAATCGAAATACGTTTTAAAAGTAAGGAAAAAAGAAGAAATGGAGAGCGATAACAACGATAATAGCAATAACACCGAGGAAGGAAACACAGTTCCTTCGCCCGAGTGCAAAAAGCCGAAGCCGAAGCTGGGCGATACGAGTGGAATCAGCGGAATCAGCGGAATCAGTAAGCTTATTAATTCGCTGAATGACGGTTCATTCTACAATGGAGTCGATTTTAAAACCATGCAAGAGACTCTGATGAACAAGTCTAACCAACCCAGTTCGACTTCCGACGTTATGCAACAACTTTTTGACATTTACGGCAAGTTTGCTAAAACTGGAAGCTCTAGCTCAACTAGTCAGACCCAGGCTGCCGCGTCGTCAACTGAAAGTTCCGACAGTTCTCCCGAAGAGACTCCTTCATTTACTATTCCTCCTGCCCCGCCAGCTCCCCCGGTTACTTGCGGATTAACTTCTTTAGCAACGGAATTACCTTCAAGTTCGGGGAATCTACCGAAAGACCCGGAAATGCCTGGACAGAAAGAAGATTCAGATGTTGATAGAATGAGACATCTTTTCAAGGCTATGGGAATTTACTCGGCTTCTATGGAGCCTCTCTTGGAATGTTATTCGACTTTGAAACCGTCTCCAGTTTCCACCAAGGTTCCTTGTCCTCAACCTTCTAGTTCTGCGGCGACTTCGGACGAGTTCATGTCACAGTTTTACAAGGGGCTTGGAGAAATTTGCGGTGATTATCTTCGGACAAGTCAACCCAATGCTACGTCTTCTTCGACCCCTGTAAATTCAAGTCGCTCTTGTCCTGTTGGATCTGCTTCTAATTGTCCGGCCTCCTCGAGAAACACTAGCGAATGTTCCGCCACTGGAAGAAAAACTTTGAGTTCTTTAACTTCAGAAGCTACCTTGGAACAATTAGCGAAACTAATTCAAGAATATATGAGCTCAACCTCCAGTAATTGTCCTTTCTACTTTTACAGCTCTGCCCCCGGCAGCACAACAAGATCCGTTCCAACTCGGTCTAGGGTAGCACCTCAACCTTGTTGCCCTTTATTCTCTATGGACTTTGCTTGCTCTTGTTCCGGCGAAACAAATGTTCAATCTTTGATCCGTGAGTATCGTGAACTTAAGAAACAGTCTGAGAGTGTTCGACGTCGTATTCGCGGTCTCTCAGACGCCGAAAGAGTTTTGTTTTACGCGACCATCTACAACATTCCGACACCTTCTACGAGTAGTTCACGATCACTCTTCCCGACTTCACAAGAGACTTCTCATACTTCCGAGGAGATTCTTTCTCGTCTGACTGAACTCTATGAAAAACTTTATCAGTAAACAACATATTTTGAAATATTATTTCAAAATAGACCTCTTACTCCCTACCTAAATAAAATAAACTAGCTGCAGCTACCGAACCTAAAACTACTCCTGTTACAAGTTGTTTTTTCGAACTTATTACAGAAAGTAAACTGTTAGGTTCGAGACGTTTCTTCTCCAACTCTTTTAAAAATTTAGTCTCTATTTCTCTCTGTTGATTTTGATATTCTCTTCCTATTTCTTCAATTTCTCTTCTAATATTCTCTTGAATTTCCAAAGAAAGATTAATTAAAGTTATGGCAGATTCCAATGTTTTAGTTTTAGCAATATATCTTCCCTTATGAATAAAGATGATATCTTCAGTGTTTACTCCCAACACTCGCATTTCATCATAACTAATGAGACGACATATAGGATCATGCTTATCGCCTTCGTTGCGTCTTGTTTTAACTGTATATTGTTCTTTCGAATCTTGAAAGATACAGAAAACTATCTCTCTATCCGGATCCAAGGTATGAAGACATTTGAACACTGTAGGAATATTTTTAACATAGAGAAACTTGTCAGAATTCTGTGATAAAAGGTTGGCAGTTTTCCCCAAGTCCCTTTGATAATTAAAGTAATTGCTAATAATATCTGCAAACTGAATGTCTAAAATATCTCCTACGAGTCGAACAGCTCGATTAAATTTCAGTGTCTGTGTTTCTTCATCAATATAGTTACTGTTAAGAGCATTGATAATTTCGGGAATATTAATTTGTTTGGCTGGAAACACAACTCCGTTTTCATGAGCATCAATATGTATTAAAATTTTATCGTAAATGATATTTAACAAGTCTGTAATAGTTTGTTCACTGAAATTAAAAGAAGAGTCGTAGAAGTCTGAGTTATCGTCTAAATACATCTCGATGATTTTACTTCCATAATGTCTCCAAATTAGTCCTGCACAGCTTAATAAAACTTTTGGCTTTTCTTGTGTTTCTTTTTCTTTACATTCTCCATAATCCCAATATTCTTCAAAATCTAATTGATGATGATCATATTTTTTCTCTTCTTCTTTATATTCATTACCTACACCTACAATAATATCTCCCGAAAGAAATAAAGATTTATCTCTCGTTCTTATTACGTATACATGTGCAAACTTTCGAGAAAGATAAGCCGTAAGGAGTGCCGTGGCACAAACTTGATCCGGATGTATTTTTCCGTTGTGTGTAACAATTCTCATTTTAAAAATAATTTACCTTTTTAAAGTTATCCCGGATAAGTCTTTTTGGATTTATTTAAAAATATTCTCCAAAGATCTATTTAAACTGGTTAAATGAGGAAAATAAAGAAAAGAAAGCAAATGAAGAGGAAGAAAACTTATTTGGAGATGATAATGTTCCGATATTACATTCGGCTCTCGCATTTACAATTTGGAAATATCGACAATTCTTTCTACGATAAAAATTATATCCTAAAATAAAAAGATGAAGAAAATGTCAGAAAAGTTTTTCCTAAGTGGAGACGCTTCGGCAGATTTTAATAGTAGAAGCGACAGTGAAGAAGAAATTCCCGAAGCCTTAGAAGAATACGATGATAGTTATGGTAAAAAGGGTCCACAATTTCCTGGTTATTCCTTTGAAAAGGAACTTGGTTCAGGAAATTTTGGAAGTGTTTATTTGATGAGACGAAAATCGGATGATAAACAAGTAGCTCTCAAAAGTGTATTAGTTCACAACAAAAAGCAAGAAGAATACGCGATGAGGGAAGTAGAGCATCTTCGAGATGTCTCAAATCCTTGTCATCCCAACTTGGCTTGCCTCTATAACGTGCAAAAGTATAACAACCTCCTCCTGATTGAGATGGAATATATTTCGGGGCAAGAATTACAGGTTTTCTTTAAGAAGTTGACTGGAGATCCTCGAATTTATAAAGCTGCTTTAGGTACTCTTGCGGATATTTCGAGGGGCGTTGATTATTTACATCAATACAATATCATTCATCGTGACATCAAACCTGAAAATATTATTGTGAAAGGAGAAGGGATGAAAGTTGTCCCGATTTTGGTTGATTTTGGTTTAGCATGTAACGCTCGACAGATTTGTACCGTCAAGGGTGTTTTTACTGATGAATTGGATGCAAATCTTTTTGCTAAGAAGAAAGTAGAACAGCCTTGTTGTGTTGGAAAGGCAGGATCATATACCTTCATGGCTCCTGAAACCATTGTGCATGACAATTCTTACTTTGCAAGTGATATGTTTTCTCTTGGAGCTACAATTTATAAAGTGGTAACAGGAAAATTTATCTACCCTGATTGGGTTGCTACGAGTGATATTCTGATAGACTTTGCTAAATACAACCAGTATCCGAAACTTTATTCTCCTCTTCCTATTTTGGATACTCTGGTTAACAATCTTCTACAACGCGATCCTCTCCTTCGAGCATCAGCTGAAAAGGTCGCAGCTCTGATTGAATATAGTGATGAAAAGTTATTTTAGGATTAAAAAATATATTAATAATCTTTATTAAGACATAAAATGTGTTTCTAGGGATTGTATCATGTCGATCTCAACTTTCTATCTGATCTCAACTTTCTATCTGATCTCAACTTTCTATCTGATCTCAACTTTCTATCTGATCTCAACTTTCTATCTGATCTCAACTTTCTATCTGATCTCAACTTTCTATCTGATCTCAACTTTGTCTCTCCTATATTATTTTCAAACTTTTTAATGAAAATAATATAGGAGAGACAAAGTTGAGATCAGATAGAAAGTTGGAAATGGAGTTTTGAATCCAGGGGTTGTATCAGGAATACATTTTTCGTCTTAGTAGACTAAAAATGTTATAAGCTGTTAATGGTTAAATTAAGGCTTTGATAAAACATAATTTTCAACTTTTCTATCTTCTTCCTATATATTTTTCAAATTAAAACTTTGAAAATATAGGAAGAGGACTGGAATAGAAAGTTAGAAGAAGATAGAAAGTTAGAAGAAGACGCATTTTAACAAGGAATATCTTCCTATATTTTTTGTCTACTAAGACAAAAAATACATTTCTAGGGGTTGTATCAAAACAAAGTTTCTAACTTTTTCTATTAACGAAAAAGTTTAATCGTCATGAGAATAAACCAAATCGTATTTAACAAGATGAGGCAATAGGAACCATAATAGACCATGCAATACTGAAGAGCAGGTAAAAGATAGATTGCTTCCTCATTCATATTCAGATAATAAAGAAGAAAAGGAATAGTACAGATACGACAGAGAAAAAAGATAACATAGAAGATACTAAAAGTAGTTGTTTCCATATTAGTTTTTCTACAAAGCCAAGACACATGCAGGAAAGGAGTGCTAATTTCTGTACAACAAAAGTATAATCCAAGTAACAGACCTTTCTCGTTGAGTGCAATTAGAAAAATACCTAATCCTCCAACAAAATGATGTAAGACTGACAGTATCGAATAACGAGTAAACCTGCCATGAGAAAATTCAAACCATAACATAAAGATTCCGTCTACAAGAAGATAGTTACAGAATTGGAATAGGATAGTCTCGGGAAAGAAGTATCGAAGAACAGGGAGGTCGGAATAGATAACTGTATAAGATTTGAGATCGACAGCAGAAAAGGGATACAGTAGATCCAAGGTCTCTGAATTCCACTCGGCTAGAACTCGGAAAACCAGTCGAGTGCAACGCAAAGCATTGAAACTTGACATTACTCTGGTAAATAGTTCCCAAGAAATAAAGTCTTTCTTTTCCAACAGCTTTCTTCTTTCAACATTCAAAATATTATAGAAAATTAGGTAGAAGCTGAAAAACATTTTAATAATTTGTAAACTATTACAAATTCAATTCTTGGTAAAGTAATAACTCGAAAACAAACATAAAATGAAATATACAACACCAAAGATGTGGAAGCCTAATGTAGTTCTGATGGGTCCTGCGGGAGCTAAAGGTATTTTATACATTGGCGCCTTGAAATACTTGGAAGAAGAAAAGTTCTTAAACGAAGTTACAGAATGGGTAGGAATATCTGCTGGTGCTGCTATTTCGTTATTATACCTTATAGGATATACTCCAAAAGAAATCACTGAAATTTGTATCAATGTGTCTTTATTAGACGATGTTTCCAATATTAATATTGCCAAAGTGGCAGATTCTCTTGGATTAATTCGAGGAACAGTCCTTGAAAATAAATTAAAAGAGTGCATGCTTAAAAAATATTCTTTTCTTCCGAATTTAGAAGAGTTATACACTTTGACAAACAAGAAATGGACAGCTGTAACTTTCAACATGAATACCATGGATTCAGAATTTTTATGTAAAGATACACATCCAGATTTATGTGCTGTTGAAGCTACAATGATGTCTATGGCCGTCCCGATTCTTATCCAACCTCGAAAATATAAAGGATGCACCTATGTAGATGGAGGAATTTCAGCACCTTATCCCGTGCTTCGTTACGATAATGGCGTTAATAGAATTTTAGGAATCTATGTTGCTGAATCTCACACAGACAAGCACCCAGAACAAGAGAAATTACCCGATTTCTTATACAAATTGGTCCATGCTGGGATGATTTCTCTGAGAAATATTCAGAAAGAACATTGCAGTGATAATGTAAGGCATCTCTGTCTACAAACTAATGTAAGAGACATTACAGGTATTTCTATTTCTCAGGAAATACGATATCAGATGATTTCCGATGGCCACGAAGCTGCTAGAATTTTTTATATACACTCTTCACATCCGGAAAAATACAACTACACTCTTTCTGATAAGGAAGAAATTCCAATGTTATTTGATTGTAATTAAAATTTTTATCTTCTATATAAAAATTTTAATTACACCATGAATGGAAAAGAATATCTAGTCGAAGGGGATAAGAGATCTGAAGCTTTGTTGAATGCTCTCGCGGATGTATATTTTGAAGATGTAAATTCTAAAACAAGTCTTGAGTCTTGGGATAAAAATTTCCTCAACTGGAGACAGTGTCTAAATACGATACAGTGCACTCAAAAATGATTTTTAATTAGATTTTTCAAGGTAATAAACTACTAGCATGAATCAAACTTTCAAGATTATTCTGGTCGGTGCTGCTGGTTGTGGTAAGAGTGCCCTTGTTAAACGAGTTTCCGATGATGATTTTTCGGGACAGTATAGCAAAACTATTGGTGTGGATGTGGCTCCGCTCCGCTTTGATACTAACTACGGCCCGATGGTCTTGAATGTTTGGGATTGTGCCGGTGATCCTAACTTTGGTGGCCTCAGAGATGGCTACTATGTTCAAGCTCAAGGCGTGATTTACGCTTTTGATCTCACTTCTCGGAGAACAATGGAAGATCTTCCTTCTCACATTCAAAATGTAACTCGGATGACAGGGGCCATTCCGAGTGTTATCATCGGTGGTAAGAGAGATTTGAAGGATCGTGAAGTAACAAGTGAAAACTTTGCAACTTTTGCATCTTCTCTTCGTAAAAAGGTGGGATGTTACGAGGTATCAGCAAAGTCTATGTACAATTTCACGGAGCCTTTTCTTTATTTGCTCCGAAAGCTTACAGGACATGAGGATCTTGTCTTGTTTTGTTAGAAGAAAATAGAAATTTTATTTAGTTAAAAATACTAAATAAGAAAATTAGAAAATTAAATAGAAAGCGATTACTTTGCGAAGAACTGGAAAACATTTTCCCTCGTGGCCGTTTAGAATCCACGAATATATATAGTATCACATATGGTACAAAACAACCCAGTGACATAGAAGATAAAAAATTTGTTGATATTCTTAAGGAAGTTAAATTTATAGGAAACTGATCTTTAATTTTGTACGAGAAAATAAAAATGCAAAGGTGTCCTACGAACCGTTACAGACCTAGTGTTTATCAGATTCTTTGGGAACAAAGACATAACATCTATGAAATATTTCAAAATATACAAGCTGAATATTCTCGTTATCGAAGACGAGAGGATGAGAAGAAATTAATTCGGTGTCCTTATCAGATTGTATAACGTGACGTTTTTAATTTTTCGATATCTTTTACTACAAAATTAGGATAAAATAGACCTAAAAGGTCCATCCGAATAATCCTTTTCGAGATTATATAATCTAAAATATAAAATATCATATCTTTCTAGCCTGGGTGACTTTCTAACATTTTAATAAAAAATTAAATTAAAATGGATAAACAAAGCTTTCCAACTGGAAATAAAGATGTGGATCGTCTTCTCTTATTGAGACTTGGAACTTCTCGACACATTGTCTTTGGCAACTAATTATTTGAACTGTAGACATTTTCTGTTTCTTCATTTTTTCTTTCTTCATTTTTTCTTTCTCCATTTTTCTTTCTCCATTTTTCTTTCTCCATTTTCTTTCTCCATTTTTTCTATTTTTGTATTGAATACAAAAATTATTACTCATTTTTCTTTATTTGTTGTTCTATTTTCTGTCGGCGAACCTCTTCTTCAAAAATTCTCAATTGACGAAGGTAACCAGGATTAGGCTTGATTTGAGATCTCTTCGCTCTTATAAAATCTAAAGCTTCGTCTGTTGTCATATTTTTATAGTAAATTAAGTAAGCGCAAACAATAGAACAGCTTCTTGATACTCCGCGTTTACAATTAACTAATACTCCTCTTCCTTCTAGCAAACTGCTATGTATAATTGGAAGAAGTTTTGTAAAACTCGAAATAATATCCTCATCTTCAGTATCGGCCAAAGAAGCTCTCTCATAATCAAAATCAAAAGGATAAGGTGCAGTAGCTCCCATAATAGCACAAATAATGGTCTCGATATTATGTTCGTGTAATTTTTCTCGATTACAACTGCTGCTTATTGCTCCTAACCACAAATTATCAATTATTTGTGTAGCTTCAAAAGTATTGTCAAGATATTTTTGTATCGTCGTAGCTATTTTACTGTAATAGTAATAAATCCATTCACTCCGAGCCCAGACTTTGATTGCCTCCATTATCTTTTTCTTAAATTTATTTCTAAATCAGTTGTATCTCTTTCTCAGTTTTTCTTGATAAAATTCAAGAAAAGTATAAGTTACAGAATGGATAGGTCCATTTAAGCTACAACATAGATCTGCTTCTGGTAATAAACCAGAGTGACACTGGCGTTGACAACCAGGGTGTAGGTCAGGAAATTCACTGACACGCCGGCATGAGGAGCAAAGGTGAATCCAGAGGGGGCAACGATCAGAACGTTGGAAGCGGCGGTGGCGTAGTTGGTCACGGTGTACTGTGGGCTGGAGCACAGAACCTCGTAGTCAGCCGGGCAAGCCGAGCATGACAGACTATCGGAATCGGATTCCACCTTGCGTTCACGACAGTGAGTCTTCACGCGCTTGAGCTGGACAGTGGTCTCCACGGCGGCGGCCACGATGAGGATGTGCTCATCTCCCTGAAAGGTGCTGGCAATCACACGGCGGATCAGACCTTCAGCGTGACCTTGGCACTCCTTGGCGTCGCGTCCATTGCGACCGGGGCAACCAGGCTTTCCAGCAGGACCGCGAGGACCGGCACAACCATCGCGTCCCTTCTTTCCGGGGCAACCAGCGGGACCAGCGCAACCATCGCGTCCCTTAGGACCGCAAGGACCACAGGGTCCGCAAGGACCACACGAAGCCTTAGGACCACAGGGACCACGAGGACCGGGGCAACCAGGGGCACCACGAGGACCAGCACAGCCATCGCGTCCCTTAGGACCGCAAGGACCACAGGGTCCGCAAGCAGCCTTAGGACCACAGGGTCCGCAAGGACCAGGAGCTCCCTTAGGACCACGAGGGCCAGTGCAGCCGTCGCGTCCCTTCTTTCCAGGGCAACCAGCAGGGCCGGAGCAACCAGGGGCACCACGAGGTCCCTTAGGTCCGCAAGGTCCGCAAGATCCCTTAGGGCCGCAAGGACCACAGGGTCCGCAAGCAGCCTTAGGTCCGGGGCAACCAGGGGCCCCACGGGGGCCGCGAGGTCCAGAGCAACCATCGCGTCCCTTAGGACCGCAAGGACCGCAAGATCCCTTTCCAGGGGCTCCCTTAGGTCCGGGGCAACCAGGGGCACCACGGGGGCCGCAAGGTCCGCATGATCCCTTAGGTCCACAGGGTCCGCAAGGACCGCATTTAGCCTTAGGTCCTGGGCATCCCGGAGCTCCATTCTTACCAGGGCAACCCTTAGGTCCGGGGCAGCCGGGGGCACCCCGACGTCCATCGCGTCCGGGGCATCCGGCTCTTCCCTTATCTCCCTTCTCACATGCTACTGAAAAACTACAATCGTTTTCGCTTTTGTTACAACGTCCCATTTTTTATTTTGAAATTTTTTATTTTTGATTTTTTAAGTTTTAAAAACTTAAAAGTTTTATTTTTTTTAAAGCTCGGAAATAGGCAAATATCTGATACCTTGACCCGGAACAACATAAGATGGAACAAATGCCGGTGAGATTGGCATCGGAGGAAGTTTAGGTGTTTTTGTTGCAGCCGTTTTGGAAGCCGCAGGAATTGCTTTTTTAACAGGGGCAACTTTTTTAGCCGAGACAGTAGCCTTTTTAGTGGGAGCAACGACGGGTTGCTCAAGAATCATGATTTCATATTCTTGGATTTGTTTGGATTGATTATACCAACCTACTCCCACTATAATGGCAAGAATAAGTAAAACTCCTAACAAAACCAAGATAACAATAAGAGCCCAATTTAAATTTGAAGGTTTCGGACAACCTTCGCAATTCGGATAACATCTCGGATCGATACAATTTAAACGACCATTTACACATCCCAGACAATTACCTCCTGGACATTGTGCAGAATCTGAGCAACGACTCATTTTTTATTGAGAAAATGATTTACTTTTCAAAACTTTTAAAATGAAATGAATATCTTAGAGCAATCTAAGGATTTAGAACAAAGTATCAATCGAAAAAGAAAAAGAGCCAAGCGCTGTTCATCTTTTTTAGGAGCATCAACTATCGTGTTGAATGTAACTATTATAGTTTGTTCAGCGACAAATTTGTTAGTTTCTTTTCTTGTTGAGAGTCGTACTCCATCAATTGTTTTAAACTCTCTTGCTGGAAGCTTGGCTGGGTTGTTATTGTATTTGTCGATAGGCAATCGAGGTTTTTATTATTTATACAGTAGTATGAAGATGATGGAAATTTTAGAAAATTTAAGGGAAATGATGCTATCATTGTCAGATTATACAGACAAAGAAGTGCGAAAATGTTTATATAAGTTTCGAAGAGAAGCAGATGAAATCGATTTATCTCTCTACAAATTGGCTACCACAGGTATTGCAAAATTCGGTAACGGCAAGTTAGAAATCGATGAAGACAACTATCTGGATAGTCGAGACGACTCCCAACATACTCCAAATCCTCATGCTCCTACTCCAAATCCTCAGCTCCAGCCCTTAACCGACAAACTTTCTTCTTTAATTCCTCAACTGGTTAGTCAAAGAAGAATTTCTCTTCCTGTTGTGTCTTCCAATCCTAAAACTGTAGAAAGAAAGAGATTCAGTTCTGACCCTATGCTTGTTTATAATAATCCATTTTATCAAGAAGATAAAGAAGACAAAACAGACTCAAAGGAAAAGGAAGAGTGGAATGATAATGCGTTCTAAGAAAAGGCTTAGTCTACTTCATTCGTCAAAAGGAGCAGGTCGAAAATTTATCGCCAAAGAAGATGGAATCCGCCTATTTCCATTTGTTGTCGAAGAAGTGAACCTTTTATCAACTCTCTCGCGTTCCAATCTTTCTCTCTCCTTGTTTTCTCGATTTTCACGCTCAGCTTTTTCACGATTCTCTCGACGCTCCTTTTCCAATTTTTCGAGTTTCTCTCGGTCGTCTTCCTTTTTCCATTTAAGTTTTGGAGAAGAAAGAGTCTTCTCAATCCATGCTAATAAACCATCTTTGGTATAATTGGCAGGTGTAGCAGGACAAATTATAGGGTCGAGAAGAGAGTTATCATCTGCCCACATACGAGGATTGACTAAAATAAAAGATGGTAAATGTTGAATATGCATTCTTAGCTGCGGATGATATCTTGTCACGACTCCCCCAATATCAAGATTTCCAGAGAAAGGAATTTCCAACTGTGGAAAAGTTAAAGATAAGACGTCAATCTTATTTAAAGGCCATTCCTTCTCAAGTGCAGGTAAGTGGATTCTCTTGAATACCTGACAACCTCCACAAGTCACAGAGTAGATTTGTACTAAGAGAGGTTTCTCTTTTACTTCAGGTGCTTTGGTTGCTTTGTTTTTATATCCATTGATAATTTCCATGCCTTTTTAAAAGATACTTCTCTTTTAAAATGGACCAAAAAGGTTACCCGAATTCGATTTAAACTCCAAATTGGCCTCTCGTCGGAACCAGATATCTACCATCAGGTAGTTTTTTGTACTTACTCCAATCTGTCGTTGGTCCGGAATTTGCAAGACTTTCATTTATCCACTTTAATATCTTACTTTTAGAAATTCCTTGAGAAGAATCATAAACTTGAGGAGAAAAGTTTGATTTTTTACTTGTCCACATGGAACGAGGCATTAGCAACAGGGAAGGAAATCCTATCACTTTGGAATTTAATTTGGGATGGAATGTAAGAGTTCCGCTTTCTGTCTCTAGTGTACCAGTGTTGGGAATATTAAATTCTGGAAATTCAACAATTTCATAATCTAACCCAGATGGCAACTCCTTTAATAATCCCGGTAAGATTTCTTCCTTAAATTGTGTACAATGTCCACATTCTGCAGAAAAGACAAAGACTAAGATAGGTTTATCAGACATTTTATTATAATAAAATATCTTTTATGTATTTAAAATGAATTCAAATTAAAAATATATCAGGTAAAATGTCTTCATGTCTTATTATTCTGGGAGCAGGAGCGTCTGTGGATAGCGGGATGGGAACTTATCGAGGAAAGTTCGATGAAGATGGGAAGGAGAAATATTATAAGTTCGATGAAGATAATATCCAAAATAATCCTATGCATGTCAGCGCTTTGAAAGATCCGGAGAGGAGAAAAGACATGTGGAATCATATCCGAAAAATTGCAGAAGATGTAGAAAAGGCAAATATTGGTCCTACTTATATTAAACTACAAGAACTTTGTGGGAAATATGATAAAATTTTTATTTTGACACAAAATATCGACGGACTTATCTTCAAAGTAGATCTTCCAAACGCAGAAATTGGGGTATGCAAGTTGCAGCAAGAGGAGGATATCGAGATTTAGTAGAATTCTTTATTTCCAAAGGTGCTGGTGCTTGGGATGGTGGTATGCGCGGTGCAGCGGAAGGAGGTCATCGAGATTTAGTAGACTTCTTCATCTCTAAAGGTGCCAACGGTTGGAATGATGGTATGCGCGGTGCAGCAAGAGGAGGTCATCGAGACTTAGTAGATTTCTTCATCTCCAAAGGTGCTAACGATTGGGAATATGGTATGCATTATGCAGCAGAAGGAGGCCATCGAGATTTGGTAGATTTCTTCAGGTCAAAGTCTTAAATAACCAAAAATGATTTTTTATTTAGAATTATAGGATAGGTAAGAATGAATAAGTTTCTTAAGGCCAACTATCCTCTTATTGAGGGCTATCATACTCATTTGAAGAGCAGTGGATTCAATTCCGATGCGATGGAAAAGGAGTTGCAACTGCTTGAGTTTTACAAGAAGAATCCACCTACTTCCTTGGCTGAAAAATTAGTCATCGGAGGTGTGGCAACGTTTCTTCTCGGACCTGTAGGTCTTGGTTTTGGCTTGCTTGCTTCGGTAGAAACAGAGATCGATAGAGATGCTAAATCTGCATTTAATCGTTACCACGACTTTTCCGTTTCGGAGCACAACTAGATAAATTTCTGGGATTAAAAATCCTAAAAATGAAATTGTTTTGTTAAACCTAAGTTTAACAAAATGTCACACTGTACAGTGCAAGGAACTTATAACATCGCAAATGCTAACTCTGGAGGTTCGGATTCCATGATAGTCGAGGGACTGTTTACATCCATTCGACTTGGCGATGCCGAAAAAGTTGGCAGTTTTCTCATACTCATCGCAGCCTTTAGAATTCCTTTTGATTTATGCAGAGCTACAGAACTTGCGGTCGCTTCTGGAAACGAGGAAGTTATTCGACAGTTAGTTTTATATAAAACAGGACTCGAAAGAGAGAAAACCCGAAAGAAACCTTTGGATATTCTCAAGGAGACAGTTGAAGAACTTACGATTGTCAACGCGGGGTTAAGACAAGAAATCGACATGTTAAAGGTTGAAACAGAACTTTTACAGAATGCCTTTTCAAAGAGGTCGAAGACAAGTTCTCTTATGTAACATTTTAAATATTTCACAAAAATATTTAAAGAACCCATCGATAAGTCAATGAGATACGCTCTGATCTCTTTTTTCCTTTATCTGATTTTCGAGGAGCAATAGAATGAGTATACTCGTATCGCGATTCACCGGTCATGATATACAGAGAATTGGCTTTTACAATTTTCGAGATAACCTCTGCCTCTTTTCCATCGGATTTTTTCTTATCGCTTCGCGGTTGTCCTGGTTCACCAGGACAACGTTTCTTAAAATCTATCATAATATCCGAACCAAGACTCAAACAAATAATAGCTTCTCCAAATTGTTTCGGATGGTCAACATGAGCAGCGATACCCTGTCCGGGCTTATATTTGTTGACAATACAGGAGTTCACTTTTAATTTTTTGGAATCTTCTTTCAAGAGATTTTCCAGTCTATCGAGACTAATCGGAGAAGATAGAATTTCTGGAATATTTTCCAACTTTTCTGTTCCAGATCGATTGTAAGCATAACTGTAGCCATACTGGATAACTTCTCTACTGTTAGCACTTGAACCGACAGGTTCCCATTTTGCTTTCTCATCATTTTCCAGAAAAGACAAAATTGCGACAGCCTCATCATTAGAAAGGTAATTTTCAATGTAATAAAAGCCCTGCATTATTATGTTTAACAACATAATAAATTTTCATTTTTCTGTTAAAACTCTTACCCTTTCCGTATTCTCAAGAAAACTATCAATATGACTTAGAATAAACTTCTGTTCGTCGTCAGACAGGGAGGAAATGATTTTCGCGACATGTTCCCTCATTGCATCGATGCAATCGTACCCTGTAAATATTCCTTCTGGATACATCGCGTATTTATCTTCAATTTCCATTAAAGAAAACATAGGCATATTCTTGTTAAATATCTTAATCTGGTAGCGATATCTTGCTCTTTCATAAATTTGGTCGAATTGAATAGAAATATCTCCGAGAACATAAGTTTGTTCATGAAGAAGAAGAAGACATCTATGAACTTCTTGTCTTATAACCGCTTCACATTGGTTCCGAAAACTTAGAATTGTTTGAATATCGACCTTATTATCATAGAACAAAGTTTTTCCAATAATTTGAATTAACATATCTTTTGGAAGCTTGTAAAGTATGCTGGCAAAGTTGTCCATTTTTAATATTTTAGTTTGAAAATGATTTCATTTTTCAAACAAAATTTGTAAAATGTCTCTCTTCAACTTATCGAAAGATATGCTCCAAATTGTCTTAAATAAGTTGCAAAGTAAGAATGATTCATTGTTAATAAATTTGATCGAAAAAACATAAGAGACGTTGGGATTTAATCTTTACTGAAATTTTAGAAGACATTGACTATCAAGTAAATTTAAGGAGATGCAAATTTCCCGGATGTCAGGAATATAAACTTTTTGTTGATTCTTACGAGATGAAGTCAAACCATGATACACGGGTGTATAGTTGTGAAGAATGTGATAATGAGGGCAAACTAATAGGATATTATTGTGCGAGTCATACCGTTTTTACAGGGTTAGTAGATTGAATATGTTTTATACACTTGCCCGTCGTGTACAAAAATCAAATTAGAAAGTAAAGAATATAGAGTATACTATGAACCAAATGTTAATCTAGATATGGGTACCGAGAAGATAATCGAGCCTTGTAAAGTTTTTATGTATAGTGTACCTGAACCAGAACAGTGGAAATTAGATAAGAAGAAAACTTTACTTGCTATCCTTAAAGAGGCAAATAGTTTTGAATATAAACTACTATATTCTCAAGAAAGAAAACACGATACGTTTAAGTATACTAGAAGACATACTCTGCATCGTCAAGAAAAACGATCCTGAAAGCTCCCTTAACCCGGATTGCTCATTCACTGTAGATTTCACTTACGTAAGATAGGAAAGTTGATAAATCAGTTTGGAGGAGACATTATTGTAATAAGTAATTACAATGAAGAAAAAGATACTACTAAGACGAAAAGATCGTTTCTAAGGGTTGTATCGGAATCATTTCCAACTTTGTTCTGAATTGGTCTCCACCCTCTCCTATTTTTCAAATAAAAACTTTGAAAAATAGGAGAGGGTGGAGATGGGAAACAAAAGTTTGATAAATCAGTTTGGAGGAGACATTATTGTAATAAGTAATTACAATGAAGAAAAAGATACTACTAAGACGAAAAGATCGTTTCTAAGGGTTGTATCAGAAAAAGTTATTTCAAACTATCTTTTAAACTTGAACGTTGAAATTATCCTATATTATTTTCAAACTTTTTAATTGAAATAATAGGAGAAGACTAAAACCAAGTAATCATACTTTTTGTATAAAAAGTATCAATTTATTTCTTAACATTTAATGTTAGTTTCTTGGGAGGTGTATAAGTACATTTGTAATGCTTGCAATATACTTTCACGAAATCCTCCAGATCGTTTAACCACAATTGCTCAGGTGCCGTGTCTTCTTTCTTCTTCTTATCCTCTTCCAGCTTGAGAATTTCATTCTTGAATCTCTCTAACTCCTCCTCGGTACAATGATGTATGGTAATATTCTTAATCAACTCTGTATCTAATCCCATTTTCTCCATCTGCAAGAAGTTTGTCTTTTTGTTACCTCCAATCAAAAGAATACCTCCATTGTTGTTAGCTTCTTCCGTTGTTACCTTAGAATTTTCTTTCAACATATCAATACCCTTGATGACTGCTTGAATAAAACGAATCTTCATATTCAATACGATGATATCCTTATCAATCTGCATGATCATGTAAGCTTTACGTTTGTGATAATATCCTAAACGAACATGATAAAAAGCTTCCAGCAAAACCTCTGTGTTGTTGTATTTGTGAGGCTTATCTCTATCGTCTAACAAAACCATGTTGGACAAACCTCGAGCTCGAGACAGTTTCAACTTATTCATAGTTGGCCGCTCCATGATAAACTCAAAGCAAGGTTTGTTGGGTTCCGAAAACAATTCAAGATTCTTAATCTTCTTTTCATCTCTCAGACCTTCTAAGAAATGTTTGTACTTACTGATGGCTACTCCGATAGGAATTTCTGTCACGCGAACCAAGTTTTTCTTCTTGTCCAGAATCTCAAAAGAACCTTTCGTAATAACAGAATAGGTAGCATTTGGATCCATCGATTTGATTGTGTTCTCTTCCTCTTCTTCTAGCTCTTCTTCCTCTTCCTCTTCGTCTTCACCTTTCTTGGTTTTTCCTTCTTTTTTCTCTTTGGGTTCTTCAAATTCAACTTCGCCTTCATCTACTTCAGGTTCATACTCTTCACGACCTCCCCCCATAGCTGCCTTCTCAGCTTGTTCTTCTCTTTCTTCCGCTTCAGCTTTTTCTTCGTCTCTTCTCAGCTTCTCGTCTTTGGAGAGTCTCTCGCGAAGTTTCACCTGTCCCTCAAAACCGCGATACCAAGGCACTAAAATCTTTCGGGGAAGATTTTTCAGACGCGCCTCATACCAATAAACAACATCAAGAGGATTGTGGGAAGTGATCATAGTAGAATAACCAGTGGCCACTCCAATTTGACCGTTGATAAGATGCATAGGCAGAATCGGTAGAAGCGTTACAGGCTCAACTTTAACTCCTTCCTCGACAATAATATCTAACAAAGGATTGTCTTCCTTGCGATAAATCCATTTGAGAGTTGGAAAAGGCTTGGTATGGATGTAACGAGAACTTCCCGCATCTGTTCCAACAATTCTTGCGCCGACTCCTGAGAGTTTACCTGTTCTACTTCCAAACTGACCATCTGCAACAAAATCTGGTAAGTTGTTTGCACCTGCAAAATCTTGCGCCATTCCCACAACCGCTCCACACAAACTCATTTCTCCATGGCCATAGACCATTTTATCGGCTACATAAGCAGCAAATTGTGGAAATGCACGGAAATTTACAAAATATCTCGAATCTAGAAAGAAACAATGAGAGACCTAATATTGTATTATTTGGAGAAAGTCTGGATGAATATAAAGTTCGCCAAGTTTTTACATTTATCGCCAAACAACATCCCGATGATTGTTATATTATCGGGACATCGATGAGATTTCCTTATCTGCGTAACATTGTAGAGAAAGCTAAAATGAAAGGAACCAAAATTATTCATGTCAATCCTGATCCAAACTACGATTGTCATCTCTACAAAAACGGTCCGAGATCTTTCCCAATTAAAATCCGGACACCCGAAACTCTTCTCCTTTCTCTTTAATTATCAGGACAAATAGGTCTATAAAAGTAACTAAAAAATAATAAATGACTACACCATATTTACCTCTCTCCGAAAATCTATTTGGAATTATGAGTTTATTTCAGTATCGTCCTGAAACGGCTAAGCCTATTCGCGAGCTGGCCCAGATTTTACTTCGAGGAGAATCAACTCTAACAGAATTAGAAAGAGAGCTAATTGGAACTTATGTTTCCAATCTAAACGATTGCAATTACTGTTATAATTCTCATAAAAGTATCTGTTGTACTCTTGGAGCGAGTTCTGAGATGGTCGAAAAGATTATGAAAGATACTTATGGGTCTCCGATTAGTGATAAAATGAAAGCGCTATTGGATATCGCCAATCTTGTAACACTAAGTGGAAAGAATGTTCGTCCGGAACATATTTCTCTTGCTAAGGAATACGGGGCCACGGATCGAGAAATCCACGACACGGTTCTCATTGCTGCTCTATTTTGTATGTGTAACCGTTATGTAGATGGGCTTGCTACAAACTGTCCTACTTCTTACGAACTTCCTGTAGGAATGTCAATGGATTATCTATAATGCTGTTCTAAATCTTGAAGATATCTTTAGCGCCTTTGGATATGAGAAAATCTACTAAATCTCGATGTCCTGCTTTTTCTGCATAATCCATAGCCAACTTCAAACTGTTAGCACCTTTGGAGATAAAGAAGTCTACTAAATCTCGATGACCTCTTTCTGCTGCATAATACATTGCCATATTCCAATTATTGGCACCTTTAGAGATGAAGAAGTCTACTAAATCTCGATGACCTCCTTCTGCTGCATAATACATTGCTTCTTCATAATGCCCATAAGATAAGTCGATATATTTGATTAATAATAAAGAAAAATCTTTCCATGATCTCTGCTTCAGTTTATTTACCTTATCAAAATCAGAGGGATAATCTTTCTCAAAACGAATTCTCCAAAATTCTTCATCATTAAGATATTGATTAATAAGTCGATTTTTATAGAAGGTAAGCTGGTTACGGTAGATCAGAAAGATTATAATGAAACTGTTGATAGGATCTTATATTTTCAAGACTATCGATTAAAAACTTGTCCATGTGGTATTCTTTGTGGCTTCGAACATTCCTTACATCGAGATTTTTTAATGGTTTACTGTAAATTCTGTAGTCAATCGATCTGTGATAACTGTATAATCGAGATCGAGGGCAAGGCTATTCATCGAAACTGTGTTTTATAATCTCTCTTATCTCTTTCACTTTGCTTCTTGATATCTTCCAATTCTTTTTCAACGACAATTATCAAATCTCGACATTTTCGTAGATCTGATTGTATTTCTATTTGAAGAGTTTGAGAATTTGTAATTTCGTCCTTAATAAGGAGTTCCATTTCTCGAATCTCGACTTCCATTCTTTTTAATTAAAAAGAATAAGTTTTATGGCCTCAAACTAAACCTTTCCGGGCTTATACTTCCGTAACATCCGGCACTGTACGCACTGCATATTGGCGTCCATCGACTCCTTGCATGACTTGATAAGGTTCTTGATATCGTGTATCGATTTGTGAATCAAATTGTGGAACGGTAGCAAAATATTGAGGTGCAGCAGGAGCATATGAGGTCGACAGAACCTGAGAACCAGGGGCAGGGTAATTGGGAGCGTCGAAATCACCAACATTGTTTCTATCGAAAGGCTGAAGTTTTCTCTGGTAAGCTCGAGGTGATTTCCAAGCTCCTGCAACAATCAAAAGAATCACAGCAATCAGACTTACAACTTGTGCTGCCCAGATCCATCCGATAGATCCATTTGTCGAAACTTTTGAAGAATTTAATTTATACAAAGTTAGAAAAGCAAATACTCCTGCTACAGTAAGAAGAGCAATCAATCCTAAGAAAACAACAATATGAAGAGCTTCGCTTTCAAATCCCTTTGTAAGTCCAGTAAAATAGATAAAAGCTAAAAGTAAACCACCTGCTCCAGCCAGGTAACTAAAAATCAAACCAATCAAAGCAAAATTTTTAGCACTATTTAAATCTGAATTATTAGCATAGTTAGGAATCGCTCGGATTTTATTGTAACACAGAGTCATAAAAACACCAGCTGCTAATACCATGACTGCATATATTAATACCAGAATTCCGGTATAATTGAAGGATTTCTCTTTCATTTTAAATATAATTTTTATTTGTTTTCAATAAAAAGATTAATTTGTGAGTATTAAATGAAAGCGGCTCTAAAAACTACTAAGATATTTCCTCTCGAGGAAATCAATGTATTCTTCTGATGTAGAAAGAGAATGCAACTTTTTTAGATAAACTAAAATGGTATCTCTCAAGCTTCCCGTGTATGCTCCAGATATTACAGACGCCATGTTATCTTTAGTTAGTCTTGGATCTGCTAAAAATATTTTTGCCGTTTCCGAGATGTCACACTTCTGAAGTTGTTTTAAAATTTCTTCGATATCTGAAATGGAGATATTTTTAGTTGTTAGATGTTGCAAAACTCTCGCAAGTCTAACATCAGAAAAATTTGTATCGTCGATATTCTTAAAAATATCGACCAAGGGAAAATCTTCCAAAAGATCAAGAATTTTTTCTACGGTTTCTTTCTTTTCTGGTTCCTTCTCGTTTCCTACGTCTAATAATTCGTCTATTTTATTCCATTTTTCACAGATAACATCGTTTAAAAAATCTAAATAATCTACCTTTTTGCGTCTTTTAAAAGAAATGCTACAAAATTCCTTTAATTCCTTATAATACGTTTCCCAACTCAAACCTCCTTGTTCCTTCCAAAAAGCAAAAATTTCTCCAGGTGTTTTTAGCGTTTTTACTTCTTCCATTTCTTCGAGCAAATCCTTATATTTAGACAGATATTTACCATAACGATTCAAAAGTCTCTGTCTCCAAAACCATTCAGCTAACTTCACATTTGCTATTTCCAATTCTTCATCTGTAAACTTTGAAAAAACAATATACCAAACATCTTTGTTCATCGACATTTTCTTATTTTGTTTTGAAAAACAAAATCAGTTTTAAGTAATAGAACTAAAAGCCTATTCTTATTCGCTTCGCAGAAGATTCATTCTTTCTTTAATACATGAAATAAAAGGATGCTTTGGTGAAAATAAGGTCAGAGCATGACCTGAAGGAGAAACTAAAGACACTAGTTCATAGTGACCAGGGAGATAGAGAATGACTACAGACCTCCGATTTTTGTATAATAAACTGTCATCTGTTCCTGTCATATATACATCTTTTTTTTCTCCATCTAAAATATAAATATCTAGATTAAGAGCATTTGAAATAAACTCATTGTACAAGTTAGATACAGGTTCGTTACTTCGCAATTCTTTCTGCATATTTTCGAGACGACATTCGAGAACGTCTTTTCCAAGTTTTTTCAGGGTTCCTCCGGCTAACTTCTCATATTCTACTGGAAGAGTTTCTGCTAGTTCTTTTCTCAGTTCGGTAACAAAAGCATCTCTATCAAAAGGTTCTCCATTTAAAATTCCTGTGATATAGGGCTTATAATAAGCTTTCGCGAGTGCGTGAAAAAAACAATTACCATCCATACGAGTAGAAATCCGAACCAGTTTAAATTCGGGAAAAATATCCCACTTCATGCTCTCAAATTCTTTATTCAGGTATTCCATTTTATCTATTGAATGTTTATTTTAAACAGTTTATGACATTCTGCAAAGAATATCATAAATTAAAAAGATGGGAACTATTATAACGGCCCTTTTGGCCTTTGTCTCGTTGGGATTACTCTTTGTTTCTGGTGGTTTGTGTTTGAACACAGCCGTTCGAGTAAGAGGTATTTCGGGATACGATCAAAATGAAGATCTACAACAAGCTCATAAATGGGCCACGATAGGAGGTGTCGTGGCAATTGTAGCCGGGGCTCTATTATTGATCGGAACGATTATATTGATGGTTTGGTCATTAGGTTCGTTAACAGGAAATTATTTCTTTTATGGGTTAATGTTTCTTTCTTTGGCTGGAGTGATTGTAGCAGGTGTAATGGCAGCTATATCTGCCAATTATATTAAGAAATCTGGAGTCACTGACAACATCGGATCTTATACGACATCTCTAATAGCTGCAATTTTGGCGTTTGTCGGAGGTGCTATCATTATTGTTATCGTCTTGGTCCGTATCTTTTATAAACCAAAAGAAGCTGGAACAGGTAGTTATAGTAGTTCTAGTACCAATGATATCGATCGACAAATCGAAAAACTGGAAGCAGCAGGATTTGATGATGACGACGAGTAGGGGCCTTCGGACTTTATTCTAATTTCAATTCTAATTTTCCGTAATAGTATTCCAGAGAAAATGTAAAAGAAAGATAAAAGAAAACAAATGATAGGTGTAGCAATACCGTCTTTCGTCAGAGATGCGAATTTACTCCATAGGTGTTTACTTAGCATCGAAAAACAAACAAGACTTCCAGAAGATCTCTATCATCATCAAGTCGTGATAAAAAGAGAATATCGAGGTCTTTAATTCCAGTTGGAAAGGCTCTTTGCATTTTAATAAGTTTTTTTCAAATAAAATCAGTTTTAAGGAAACCGTTATTGTCGGGTTTGCATCTTTCTTTTGAAGAAGTCTACTAAATCGCGATGGCCTCCTAATGCTGCATAATACATAGCCAAATTCCAATCGTTGGCACCTTTGGAAATGAAGAAGTCTACTAAATCACGATGGCCTCCTTCTGCTGCACCTAACATCAATTTCCATACATCTACTCTTCTTTCTTCAACTGGTAGATTTATATGCGACCTAAATTTAATAACTCTACCTATTGCTTGTTGAAATTCAACATCATTCCATCCAGGCTGCATAACCACCGCATCACGACATTCTAAAAGATTCAATCCTAATCCTCCTGCCAAAACACTAATAAGTAATACTTGTATTCTATTAGCATTATATATAATTTGACGTCTGCCAAATGATTCACCGCGGCTGCGTAGTGACCTTTATGAATCGGGTTAAAATAACCTGATACAATGTTGGCTTTCTTCTTCATTTTTAAATATAGAATTCTATATTTAAAATGGGCTTATTAAGTCCATCCGGATAAACTTACTACTCTAATTTCAATTCTAATTCTCCATAATAGTATCCCAGAGAAAATCGAGGAACGCTATCCGAAAAGACTAAATAAGAGCTACTTCCTTCGTTATTTTTCGAAATGGTCAAGGTTCCGCCATATTTTTGCAACAGCTTTCGAAAACCAAGTAGAAATGTCTCGGCTTTCAGAGGTTCTGAACTTCCTGTTAAGAAGAAGTCCTCTTCTTTTCCGTGCTCTTCTCCGAGAAAGTCCAAAGTAAATTCTTCTTTTCCAATTTCAAAGAGGCTGCGTAAAGAACCCGAAGAAAGTTTTGCATTTGCACCGCAATGTCTATCTCCTCCTGTTCCAGAGGCGGACAAGAGATAAAAAGATCCTTCATGAGGAATGTCTGGTGTATTACACAAAGCTCCCATGACGTCTGAGAGATCGAGGGGAAGTTTGGGCTGATAAGAAAATACGGAACAATTAGTTCCAAATCCGCCCTTCATTTCAGAACTTATTTAAGAAAAAGAAAAATCATTTCTGATACTTGTTGCGAATAGCTTCTAGTCTTGCCGAACTGACATCGCTTGTTTCAGCTTCTGCTTTGGGTGTAATTGGTGTATGTTTCTTATTCTTAATTGCCAAAGTTTGTATCTTCTTTGAAATCGGCTGTTCAGGAGTTTTTCCTGTTACGATTCCTTCTAAATTTCCCAGCACTTCAACATTGCCTCTTATTTCTGACTCGATAATCGTACAACATAGCTCTAAATAATTCTTTTTTCTCTCGTTCCAATGTCTTTTTAAAATTTCGTTCTTATCTACAATGTCCAGAATTGTAGGTGCCTTGGAACGAAAAGCTCTACCTATACTCTGTATATGTAGATTTGCTGATTTTGTGCTCCCAGCTAAAATACACGTATCTATAGCTATACCATCAAAATTTAGACTAGCTGTGGAACAGTCAAATCCTGTGCTAATTTTTGAGATAGTACCAAGTAAGATCCTACTGTCGTGGTACTTTGATTTCGTCCCTGCTAAAAAATCAACCGAGTTGCCTCTCGATTTCAAGACGTCATGTAACAACTTCACGTGGTCCTTCTTCCAAGTCAAGACCATGAATTTGTGTTGCGGATTCTTCTCAATAAAGTCGATAATAATGGCATTTCTCAGAGGGTGTTCTGCCAAGGCCGCCATCATTTTGCCAAAGTCTGTAGTACCCATCTTGTTTTTGACAGTTTCCACCTCAATATTTGTACTGATTTTATGTACAGTGATATTCTTGAAGGTGCTCGTTATTTCTTTATTATCCGATGATCCAGCCTGGATCATTTTACCAAGATTACCTTCCTTAAAATCTTGATTAATTTTCACCTCGACTCGATTAAGAGGAGAAACCATAGCATAAGCCATTAAATGTAAATTATCAGGTCTTTCTAGAGTAGCTGATAGAGTAATACAATATCGAGGCGTAGTACTCAGTAACGTTCCAACATTGGAAGTTGTACATAACAAATGCATCTCGTCTAAGATAAGAACAGATACCATGTCTAGAATAGCTCTAGGAATCTTTTCAACTCTTCCGTTCATAGACAAAATAATATTACAAGTGGAAGGTATTTTCATCTTAGAATCTACTATCCATAGCTGTGCGTCTGTGTTTTTCAAAATAGTTTCATGCCACCCGTTTTGAATGGTTTCACGGTTTGTTACTATTAAAATTATTCCTCCTACCTTCTGATGGCTCTCGTTGAGAAGTTTCCACCCTAAATAGATAGAAGTTAAACTTTTACCAAAAGCAGTATAGAGAGCCAAGTGAGACGTACCAAAATTATTAAGTTGTTCCAGGGCTAATCGAGCCGGTTCCTCTTGATAGTCTCTTAATTTTCCTGTGAAATTAAACTTCCCAGGAGGAAAAGATATTTCCGAATTAATATGTTTTGACAAGAGACAGTTGGCAAATGTATATGGGAGACGTATTTCGTTGTTAGGCTTATCTAAAACGTAAAACTGGATAGGATCTTTTTCCGTACTTGCACCATAACGATTTTGGGTGAAAGTAGTAGACTTGGGTTGTATAAGTAAATTTTGTCGAATTTTATGTTTTTGTTCCTCTGTTAGTGCATCTAGTTTTACTCTACAGGCCATTTATTTTATTGGTAAGAATTTCCTTTTTCATTTCTGACGGAGGAAGTTTCAAAGTAGAAATGCAAAAGTGATTTTTTGAAACGGCGAGTTTCAAAAGAAAAATGCAGGTATTCATTGATTCAAAAGGTGAGGTCATCAGCACGGAAAAAGATATCAAGGAGGAACCGATCAGAAAAATTGCATTTACACCTTTACCCGATAATTTTCCTCATTTATCTCAACAGTACATCCAAGGAAACACGACGGAAAAAGAATTTTTAGAGTTGGTCCAAAATCAGGGGAATGCTGAATCTAAGGCCACTTCCCTGTCTCGTGAAGTACTCAAACAGCAATTTCTTGAAGGTGGACTGACTAGACTTGAAGGTGGACTGACTAGACAAGAATATCTTGAAGAAGAATTTCTACGTCGAAAACTAGAAGAAACTTCTAATCCTACCGGTCCATGCAGCAGGCCAGTTAGCAATCCCGTGCAAAAATCTGCAACAGCTAAGCGTTACAATCAGGGAAAAGTGAGATATGATCTGGTCCCTGTCTTAGCTCATCAAGAATTTGCAAAAGTCTTGACAATAGGAGCTGAGAAATATGGAGATCAGAATTGGCGTAAGGGAATGTCTTGGAATTCTGTCCTGGCATCCTTAGAAAGACATCTTTATTCCTTCAAATCAGGAGAAGACACTGATCCGCAATCGGGATTAAGTAACATGGCTCATGTGATTTGCAACGCTGCTTTTCTTATCGAGTATGCAAAAACTTACCCTCAAGGAGACGATCGCGTGAAGGGGTAAGTATTAGGAAAATAGTTCTTTCCATTTTTGTTGTTCTACAATATTTTCTTGATTTTTAATCAAGAAAACTAGTTATCCACATCAATTGTTCCATTTATAATTAAGCACATGTAGAGCAGCCTAAAGTTCGCCTGGTTTTGTTGATATAGTGAATAGTTCTATCTAACAACTTTTTATATTCACATTTACTCAAATGACATAATTGATCGATGATATGTTTGAGCTTGCAAATTGCCTTTTCTAAGTAACATTTGGCGCGACGGTACTGATTACTGATAACCACTGATTGAGCTCGTAGTTGTTCTAACAGGAGAAGTGCTTGTCGCAAATCGGCTAAAGCCGGGAATGTATAGGGATCTGATCTGCAAGGACCAACTGAATAACCCTGCTGTAAACGTGTTCTGGCCGAGCAAAGCAACAAGCATAAAGAAGGTAACCCCGTTGGCCCCGTTGGCCCCGTTGGCCCCGTTGGCCCTGATGGTCCTGATGGTCCTGATGGTCCTGATGGTCCTGATGGTCCTGATGGCCCTGATGGTCCTGATGGTCCTGATGGTCCTGATGGTCCTGATGGTCCTGATGGTCCTGATGGTCCTGATGGTCCTGATGGTCCTGATGGTCCTGATGGTCCTGATGGTCCTGATGGTCCTGAT
>Ga0105048_10002340_pt1 | contig 30738 bp, 25 predicted proteins | sample MAT05_FD_78382 | JGI IMG/M metagenome (GOLD analysis project Ga0105048, IMG submission 78382) | Freshwater microbial communities from Lake Fryxell liftoff mats and glacier meltwater in Antarctica - MAT-05 | ecosystem: Environmental > Aquatic > Freshwater > Ice > Liftoff microbial mat | place... | reverse complement strand
TCCTGCAGTTGGTGGATCACCAGCCATAACAATCGTGTATGGTGCACCGTTTCCAGAACCATTTAATACAGTAACATTAACATCACCATCTCCACCAAGCGGACAAGTTAATGCTGGAATAATTGCAATGTTGTTAATTACTGGAGCATCAAATGTTCCTGAAATTGTTGCAGTACATCCTTGCACATCAGTGATGTCAATATCATATGTATCACCATTTTCAAAACCTGTAATTGTAGCAGTACCACCATTAGGTACAGATGATGAAACTAAATTTCCATCACCTTGATTTACGATTGTATAAGTTCCGCTTCCTCCCGTAAAATCTACATCAATTCCATTTATTGTTCCCGGAGGATTACAATTATTTGATGCTACTGGTAGTATCGCACAAGCATAAGTGACTTGAATGGGAGCGCCTAAAACATAACAGCCGTTATCGTTTTTGTCCCAATGCAGACCACCATTATCGTTAACTCCATTAGCTACATTGCCGTTTCCCCCAACACCATCATCACCTGCAACTGGTACAAAATAATAAGTTCCACAACCTAAACCAACGCCTGAAACTATTGGGCTTGTTAGATTATTTATATCAGTTAAATCTTCTGTAGGTAAAATAAGATTTAAGAATGCGGCATCTAAGTTAGGATTTGTGTTAGTTGGTAAAGCATCATAAACTAGCCACATTAGTTGGGCAGAATAAACGTCATCACCAGCAGAACCAAGTGGAATTGTATCGTTCGGTAAAATATAATTTCCATTTGATATTATTTCAAAATCATCACCCTCACATAAATAAACAGGAGTGCTAGTTAGTAAACCATTTTTCTTAACATTAAAAGTTCCAGGGTCTGACACACATGGAGTTGGGTTAACAATGCTACAATCCGTTCCTCCCGCGCCACTTGTTTGAGTTAAGGTGACTGTTTGAACTCCACTAAAAAAGTTGGCAACTAAAATTACATAAACGTCGCCCACATTACCAAAAGGAATATTAATAAACTCAGTTGCAGATGGTGATATACCGCAGTCCACCGCGATATCTGAACCCGGAGGCATGCCTAAACCACCACAAGATGCAACCGCATTTGCATAATCAGTAAACGGTCCCCAACAAACAAAATCAATATCAAATGTTGCCGCCAATGTCATATTGATTGGTCCAGCAACTCCAATTTCAAGATAATACCACGAAGGATTTGGTCCTGTCCACATGCAATTGTAGTCATTACCTGGAAATGCAGAGACAACATTGGGTCCACCAGTACCGGCGGTAAATGATAAACCAACATCCGTACAAATTGGTTCCATATCTGCGCACAATGTCATTTGGGCTGATAACTGCGAAGAGAATAAGATGGACGTAGATATTACAAATCCTTTTAAATAGTTCATAAATGGGTTAATTGATTCCTGAATTCAATGTATTTTTTTAAAAAAGACGTTACTTGGAATCAATACGTTGCACAAAATATTTTTTTTGTATTTTCACTGTACTAAGGAAAAGTGATTACTTTTACGCCACGAAAATTAAAATCAATCGAAAAAAAATGAAAAAAGAAATTTTATTGGGAATCGCAGCATTCTCTATGCTTATCGCTTCATGTGGCGGTGGCGCAGCCGAAGGAACAGGTACAGATACAACAGCAACTGATTCTGTAATTGTACCTACGTTAACTGATTATGCAATTGATACAACTGCATCTATCGTTACTTGGAAATCTTATGGAAAAGTTGGTGATACTTCAAATTATCACATGGGTACGGTTAAAGCTTTAGGTGGAAATGTTACAGCTCAAGATTCTGCAGGAACTTGGAATTTAACAGCAGGCAACCTAGACATTAATTTGAATTCAATTAAAGAAAATGCTGGTGAAGTTAAATTAGAAAGTCATTTAAAAGGTGCAGACTTTTTTGATGTAACTAAATTTGCTACAGCAGGATTTGTATTTGAAAGCATTGACGAAATGGGAAATATCAACGGAACGTTAAATGTTATTGGTCAAACAATGAACCTTACTCTTTCTGGTGATGTTGTTATTACTCCAGAAACTGTTACAATTACTGTTCCAATGTTCACAATTAATTTTGGAGCTGTAAACATGCCGTATTTTGTTGCTGAAAAAGCGATGAAACCAGAAAAACAACATGATCCAAATATTGAAATTACTGCAACAATTGTTGCAAACAAAGTAGCTCTATAGTTAATTATAATTTGAATTTAAAAAGGCTTGGTCATTGACCAAGCCTTTTTTTTGATATTAACCTCTAAGGAAATTCGCAAAAAAAGCGGCAAAGAATTTTTTGCCGCTTTTTCATAATAAAAATTTGTATTTATAGCGTTCCTCTATTTTCTTGTTCTCGCTCAATTGCTTCAAACAATGCTTTGAAATTTCCTTTACCAAATGATTTTGCCCCTTTGCGTTGAATAATTTCGAAGAACATCGTTGGTCGGTCAACTACAGGTTTTGTAAAGAGTTGTAACAAGTAACCTTCCTCGTCGCGATCAATTAATATTCCGTGCTGTTTTAATACTTCCACATCTTCATCAATTTTTCCAACTCGTTCTATTAAGTCAGCATAATAGGTTTCAGGAACGTATAAAAACTCAACCCCGCGATCGCGCATTGCACTAACCGTTTTTACAATATCATCTGATGCAACAGCAATATGCTGAACGCCTGGACCATTATAAAAATCAAGGTATTCTTCGATTTGAGATTTTTTCTTTCCTTCCGCTGGTTCGTTGATCGGGAATTTAATTCTTCCGTTTCCGTTGCTCATAACTTTACTCATTAATGCGGTAAAGTCGGTAGAAATATCTTTGTCATCAAAAGAAATTATTTGCGCAAATCCCATCACTTTTGCATAGAATTCAACCCACGTATTCATTTCATTCCAACCTACATTTCCAACCATGTGGTCAACGAATTTTAATCCAACTGGTTCAGGGTTATAATTTGATGTCCATTTTTTGAAACCCGGTAAAAAAATACCGTTATATGAATGACGCTCAACAAAAAGATGAACCGTTTCACCATACGTATAAATTCCTGAGCGAACTACATAACCGTCCTTGTCTTCTTCGCGCGTTGGTGTCATAAAAGATTTTGCTCCACGCTTTATCGTTTCTTCATAAGCCGACGTGGCATTTTCAACCCAAAGTGCAATAATTTTTACTCCATCTCCGTGCTTGTTGATGTGTTCATTAATAGGACCGTCTTTTGTTAAAGGCGTTGTTAAAACCAATCGGATTTTGTCTTGTTTCAAAACAAAAGATACTCTGTCCTTTACACCAGTTTCAAGCCCACAAAATGCTTCTGATTGAAATCCAAAAGCAGTTTTGTAAAAGTGCGCTGATTGTTTTGCATTTCCCACATAAAGCTCAATATAGTCTGTACCTAAAAGTGGAAGAAAATCTTCTGCATCTGCAAATTCTTTCTTTAATGAGTACTCCGTGTTTTGTAAATTTTGTAAATTTTTTATTTCTGCTGCCATAATTTATTTTTTTTGGTTCAGAAGAATCCGATCGATTCTCCTTGCAATTTATTTTCTAATTTTTATTTGTGCTTTTTTAATGCAACCACGATTTGTAATAATCTTTTAGTTCAATGTTCAAAGCTGCTTCTGTTATTTGTAGTGGTCTAAAAGTATCAACCATAACAGCCAATTCTTTTGTTTCTTTTTTACCAATACTCGCCTCGTATGTTCCTGGATGTGGTCCGTGCGGAATACCAGCTGGGTGCAAAGTTATCTGACCTTTTTCTACACTTTTTCTACTCATAAAGTCTCCATCAACATAATACAAAACTTCATCAGAATCTATGTTGCTATGATTGTATGGTGCAGGAATTGCGTCCGGATGATAATCATATAAACGCGGAACAAAAGAACAAATTACAAAACCGGCTGTTTCAAATGTTTGGTGAACTGGAGGTGGTTGGTGCACACGTCCGGTAATTGGTTCAAAGTCATGAATAGAAAATGCGTAAGGGAAATTATATCCATCCCAACCAACTACATCAAAAGGATGTGTTGCATAAACATAGGTATGTAAAACATCGTCCTTTTTAATTTTAACTGTAAATCGTCCACTTTCTGTATGTGTTTCTAATTCTTCTGGTACGCGCAAATCACGCTCACAAAAAGGTGAGCTTTCAAGATGTTGACCAAACCAATTACGATATCTTTTTGGAGTATAAATTGGTGAGGTTGACTCAACAATAAATAATTTATTGTCGGCATCATCGAATTCCAATTGATAAATCATACCCCGCGGAACAACTAAATAATCGCCGTAAGAAAATTTTAAATTACCAAGTTGACTTCTCAATTTTCCGGTCCCTCTATGAATAAAAATCACTTCATCTGCATCTGCATTTTTGTAAAAATAGTCGGTCATTGATTTAAGTGGAGAAGACAGCGTAATTTTACAATCACTGTTCATTAAAACAGTAACACGACTTTCAATGTAATCCGTTTTTGGAGTGACATTAAAACCCTGAAAACTTTTCATGGTCATGTTCTTGTCAATTGCAATTTTAGGTTTAACATCAACCGCGCCCAATACTTCAAGAACTTGGGTAGGAGGATTGTTGTGATAAAGCAAAGATGACATCCCATCAAAACCTACAGTACCAAATAATTGTTCGTGATATAAAGTTCCATCTTGTTTACGAAAAACGGTGTGTCTTTTGTGAGGAATTTTCCCCATGCTGTGATATCGTGGCATATATTATTTTTAAGATTAGTGAATGAATTTGTTTGAAAAAAAGCAAACACTATTCAGGATTTCTTTTAATCAGAAATTTCAGCTCTAGTAATAAATAATCAAATGTCTTGATCATACCTTTTATTAAAAGGGGTTTAAACAAAGATATGCATTCCTTCTATTTTTTATATGACAATTATCATCGACCTGTTAAATAAAAATTATTTTTGTCTTTAATCAGTGTTTCTTTGCTCAAAACGAAATACGGATGAATGCTCAACAAACTTAACGACATGAAAAAAATATTAGTAATTGGCTCATCAGGTCAAATTGGAACAGAATTGGTAACAGAATTGCGCAAACGTTATGGCTCTGAATCTGTCATTGCATCTGATGTAAACGAACCCAAACAAAAAATTTCTGAAGGCCCGTTTGAGCAATTAGATGTTTTAGACAACGAAAAATTAAAATCAATTGTTGCTAAATATAAAGTGAAAGAAATCTATTTATTGGCCGCTTTGTTATCGGCTACTGCTGAAAAAAATCCTGCATTTGCTTGGAAATTAAATATGGATGGCCTTTTTCATGTACTTGATTTAGCCAAAGATAAAATAATTGAAAAGGTTTTCTGGCCAAGTTCAATTGCTGTTTTTGGTCCTACAACTCCGCGAGTTAATACACCTCAATACACAATTATGGAACCAAGTACTGTGTATGGAATAAGTAAGTTGGCAGGAGAACGTTGGTGCGAGTATTATGCATCTCAACATGGAGTTGATGTTAGAAGCATTCGTTACCCCGGCCTCATATCTTATACTTCTCCTCCAGGCGGCGGAACAACTGATTATGCGGTAGATATTTTTTATTCAGCACTGAAAGGAGAAAAATACAATTGTTTTTTAAAAGACAACACTCCACTTCCAATGATGTATATGGAAGATGCTTTGCGAGCTACAATTGATTTGATGGATGCGCCAGCGGAGAAAGTAAAAATTCGTTCATCATATAATATTTCAGGAATTTCTTTTACACCAAAGGAAATTTACGAAGAGATCAAAAAAACAATACCAAATTTTCAAATTGAATACAATCCTGACTTTCGTCAAAAAATTGCCGACTCATGGCCAGGAAGCATTGATGACACTGAGGCACAGCGTGATTGGAATTGGAGAGCAAAGTATGATTTAACCGCTTTGGCACAAATTATGCTTAGCAATATTCAAGTAAACTAACTTGATGAACTCACAAAATTATAATATCCGATAGAAAGTTTTTTTTATCTTTAAAATCTCAAGGTTTATCGAAAAGTTATTTCTTAGTTGATTTTAATTTGTAAATTGTATTCGAAAAGTATAAAACCCTACCATTATGAAAAGATTTTTTACCACATTGATTTTCGTAATACCGGTGCTAGGATTTAGCATCTCAGACGACAGAACAGAAAACATTTCCAACATTTCTTTGGAAGGTATTGACCCACAAGCAACCAATCAAAAAGATGGTCAAGGATGGAAGCAAGGAAAATGGATAGTTTTAGGTAAACACATGACAGAAAAAAACTATCCACTCGAAGGTAAAATTGAAGAGGGTAATTACCTAGACGACAAGAAAAACGGTGAGTGGATTATGTATCATACGGATGGCGTAACTCCTCGTACTCGCGGAAATTTTGAAAATGGACGTCCAAAAGGAGGATATATCAAATTCGACGAAACTGGTGCTAAAAAAGAAGAAGGAACTTTTGCTAACGGTAAACAAAGCGGCTCTTTCACAACTTATTATCCTAACGGCCAACCAGCACAAGTGAAAACGTTTAATGCTGAAGGCAAAGAAGATGGAGCAGTTGTTTATTACCACGAAAATGGTCAAAAAGAATTCGAGTTCAATAAAGTAAATGGCGTTACAACTGGAGAGGCTACTCGTTATCATGAAGACGGAAGTGTAAAAGAGAAAATTGTTTACAATGGTGATGGATCGGTAGCTTCAACAACGGTTGTAAATGAAACCCCAGTTGGTGGAACGACTACTAAAGTTACAACAGGTTCTGGTGGTCCTGACGGTAAAGGTGGTGTAACGAAAGACGGTAAAAAGTTCGCTGCCGAAGGGTATAACAAACTTTACAATAAAGCAGATGAATTGTGGATGGATGGACAGTTTAAAGGTGGAAAATTATGGGATGGAAAATTGTACAAATACGATAGTGACGGTATCCTCTTAAAAATTGAGATCTGGAAAAATGGTGCATACCATTCTGACGGTCAACTATAAAAAAATAATGTAAATTGTTAAAAACCCGAATGCCCTAAAGGTTTTTGGGTTTTTTGTTGCTGTTTAATCAATAATTAATAGAAAAACTCGTCTTATATTTTAGGCGATTCGTCGAATTAATGTTACTGCGTAATTAATAATTTCATAATATTAGTCGTGAATGTATTAAACCCTGCATTATGAAAAATTTTCTCGCATTGCTAATTTTCGCTCTTCCTATGTTTGGATATGGAATTGAAAATGAAACAACGTCCGGTATTTCAAAAATAATTTTGGATGAAGAAGATCCAATTATGACTGGATATACAGATGCTAATGGAAGACAAGGGTATTGGATTATTTACGGAAAAGATGCACCAGAAAAACCAGAATATCCAGCAATGGGTAAAGTTGAACAAGGTGCTTATAAAGACAATAAAAAAACCGGTGAATGGATTTTTTATCACACTGATGGAGCAACACCTAGAACTAAAGGTAATTTTATTGATGGACGGCCAAATGGTTCTTACGTTAAAATAAATACGGGAGGAGTTATCATTGAAAAGAGTACTTATAACAATGGTAAACAAAATGGTGATTTTACCACTTATGACAATGATGGGAATCTTGCAATTCAAAAAACTTTTAATGTTGATGGAAAAGAAGATGGTGCAATAACCCATTATTTTCCTAATGGTCAGGTAGAATATATCTTAACCAAGATAAATGGGACACCAACTGGTGAGGCAACAAGATATTGGCCAGACGGAAGTGTAAAAGAAATAACTGTTTATGGTGCAGATGGTAAAATCATTTCAACTACAGTAGTTAATGCTGAGGCGACTGTTGCAACCAAAGTAGAGAGCGGTACTGGTGGGCCAAATGGTTCAAATGGCATTAGAAAAGACGGTAAAGATTTTGCATGTAGCGGATACAACAAACTTTATAATCAATCAGAAGAAATTTGGATGGATGGAACATTTAAAAATTGTAAGTTGTGGGATGGTGAACTTTATAAATATGATAAAGACGGAATACTTTTAAAGTTTGAAGTTTGGAAAAATGGTGCTTACCACTCCGACGGTCAGCTTTCGAAATAGAATAAAATAATTAAATTTAAACCCAGATATCAAAAGATGTCTGGGTTTTTTTATTCAACAAAATGAAACAAGAATTAGCTATTTATAATACGCTTAGTGGTAAAAAAGAAATTTTTAAACCAATTGTCGAAAAACACATTGGCATGTATGTATGTGGGCCAACGGTTTACAGCGATGTTCATTTAGGTAATTGCAGAACGTTCATTTCGTTTGACATGATTTATCGTTATCTCCTTCATTTAGGATATAAAGTGAGATACGTTAGAAACATCACTGATGCTGGGCATTTAGAAAATGATGCGGATTCGGGCGAAGATAAAATTGCCCAAAAAGCAAGGCTAGAAAAATTAGAACCGATGGAAATTGTGCAACGATATACAGTTGATTTTCATAAAGTGATGAATCAATTCAATGCGCTGCCTCCAAACATAGAACCTACAGCGACTGGCCATATAATTGAACAGATAGAAATAACAAAAACAATTCTTGAAAAAGGAATGGCTTATGTTAGCAATGGCTCTGTTTATTTTGACGTGGAGAAATATAATGTGAATGGTGAATACGGAATTTTATCTGGAAGAAAAACGGATGAATTAATTAGTGGTTTGCGCGATTTAGATGGACAAGAAGAAAAAAGAAGTTCGTTGGATTTTGCACTTTGGAAAAAAGCATCACCATCACACATCATGCACTGGCCTTCACCTTGGAGTATTGGTTTTCCAGGATGGCATTTGGAGTGTACCGCAATGTCAACTAAATATTTAGGCGATCAGTTTGATATTCATGGTGGCGGAATGGATTTAAAATTCCCGCATCACGAATGTGAAATTGCACAAGGAAAATGTGCCACAGGAAAAGCACCAGTAAATTATTGGATGCATGCCAACATGTTAACGTTGAACGGAAAAAAAATGAGTAAGTCAACCGGTAATACATTGTTGCCACACGAATTAATTTCAGGTAAAAACGAATTGTTGGACAAGGCATTTCATCCAATGGTAGTTCGGTTTTTTATGATGCAAGCGCATTATAGAAGTGTGTTGGATTTTTCGTCGGAAGCGTTAGTTGCATCAGAAAAAGGTTTTGTAAAATTGATGACGGCATTGGCTGATTTGAATAATTTAAAAAGTACTGCATCAAGTTCAGAAAAAGTAGAGGTGATGATTGAATCATTTTATTCAGCAATGAATGATGATTTTAATACACCAGTTTTAGTTGCGAATATTTTTGAAACTGTCAATTACATCAACCGCATTAAAGACGGAAACGCAACTGTCTCTGAAGGGGATTTATCCACATTAAAAACGATTTTACACGAATTAATTTTTGATGTTTTGGGATTAACTGAAGCTAAAGAAGAGGGGAGCTCAAAACTAAACGCAGTCATGAATGTCATTCTTGAGATTAGAAAAAATGCAAGAGAGAAAAAAGATTTTGGTACTTCTGATTTGATTCGTGATCGTTTAGGTGAAGCAGGAATTCAAATTAAAGATGGTAAAGAAGGCGTCTCTTATTCTATGAGTTAGTATTGAGAAGATATTCAAGCAAAGCATCCAAGAGCTGACGGACGCAAAGCGCATGAAGTAATTCAATATCAGAACGGACTAATTTTACACGAACGTTGCATGCTTTGTGAATTACTTATGCGGTAATACCGATACGGTATCTGTATTAGTCCAATATCAAAATAGATATTGAACTCAAACGGCTACTACATCGGCATTTACATTACTAAGCCCAAATTATCCTTTGGACTAATTTGAACTAAGTAATGGTATAATTTGCGCCCGGCATTTGATGGATACTTTGCGGAACTCAGCGAGAAAAATTGAGCCTACTTTTTTTACTGTAAAAAAAAAAGAGAGAACTTTGGTGCTCTCTCTAATACTATGATTAAAAATTATTTTTAGATTGACGCCGTAACAACTTTTCCTAAATTATTCCAACGTACAGCAGGAATGAATTTAGATAAATCAATGCTGTCATTTTTTAATTTCAATAAATCTACGTCAGAAAGATAGTTTACATTCCCTTCAGTAATTCTCCATAATGTTTGATCGTTTTCTATTTTTGTTTCGATACCAACGTTTACTCCAAGTGTATCGGTTAGGACTACTTTTTTCACTTCAATAGTTTGTTGTGAAATCGTTGCAGGTTTGTCTGGTGTAGCTACTTCAGCAGTTCCATTTCCTAAAATTGGCGCAATTACCAAACCAATCAAACAAGTCAATTTAATTAAGATATTCATTGAAGGACCAGAAGTATCTTTAAATGGATCTCCAACTGTATCACCTGTAACAGCTGCTTTGTGAGCATCAGAACCTTTGAAAGTCATTTCACCATTAATCATCACACCAGCCTCAAAAGATTTTTTAGCATTGTCCCAAGCACCACCAGCGTTGTTTTGGAAGATAGCCCACATAACACCAGATACTGTTACACCAGCCATATAACCACCTAACATTTCAGCAACTTCAAGATTTGTATATCCAAAAAGCATTGGTAAAAATGCAATAACAATAGGAGTAATAATTGTTAATGCTCCAGGTAAAACCATTTCGCGCAAAGCAGCTTTCGTTGAGATGTCAACACATTTACCGTATTCAGGTTTTCCTGTGCCTTCCATAATTCCTGGAATTTCTTTGAACTGTCTACGTACTTCGTTTACCATATCCATTGCTGCTTTACCTACCGAGTTCATTGCTAATGCAGAGAAAACAACAGGAATCATAGCGCCAATAAACAACATGGCAAGTACAGGAGCTTTAAAAATATTGATTCCTTCGATGCCTGTAAATGTTACATAAGCAGCAAACAAAGCAAGTGCTGTTAATGCAGCAGAAGCAATTGCAAAACCTTTACCAATAGCAGCAGTAGTATTACCAACTGAATCTAGTACATCTGTTTTTTCACGTACGTCTTTTGGCAATTCGCTCATTTCAGCAATTCCACCAGCGTTGTCTGAGATTGGTCCAAAAGCATCAATCGCTAATTGCATAGCTGTTGTAGCCATCATTGCAGAAGCAGCGATTGCAACACCATAAAAACCAGCACATGCATAAGCACCCCAAATAGCACCAGCAAATAAAATAACTGGGAAGAAAGTAGAAATCATACCAACACCTAAACCCGCAATGATATTTGTTCCTGCCCCAGTAGCTGATTTTTGTACAATGCTTAAAACAGGTTTTTTACCTAATCCAGTATAGTATTCAGTCAAAGAAGAAATCAAAGCACCAACAACCAATCCTATTAATACAGCAAAATAAACATTGATGGAAGGAATGTCTTTTATTCCCTCACCAAAAAATGACATTTTAAGAGTTGCAGGAAGCATCCAGTTAATTAAGAAATAACACGCAACCGCTGTCAATATTAATGAAACCCAGTTTCCTTTATTTAAAGCTCCTTGAACAGCATTTTGCTCATCCTTTTTAGCGATACCTTCTTTAATGTTAACAGCAAAAGTTCCAATGATTGAAAAAATAATTCCAACTCCTGCTATCAACAGTGGCAACAAAATTGGACCCATGTTAGAAAAACTGTCAGTAAAAGTTCCATTAGTAAGTACCATATCACGAATTACATAATTTCCAAGTACCATCGATGCTAAAACTGTCGCAACATAAGAACCAAATAAATCGGCACCCATACCAGCAACATCACCTACATTGTCGCCCACGTTATCAGCAATTGTAGCAGGGTTTCTTGGGTCATCTTCAGGAATTCCTGCTTCAACTTTTCCAACTAAATCTGCACCAACGTCAGCCGCTTTAGTATAAATACCACCACCTACACGCGCGAATAATGCAATTGATTCAGCACCTAAAGAAAATCCTGCAAGTGATTCCAAAACCATTGTCATTTCATTGTAAAAAGTATCATGACCAGTGATGAACATTGAAGTAAGAACAATGAATAAAGTTCCTAAACCAAATACTGCAAGTCCTGCAACACCAAGCCCCATAACAGTTCCACCTCTGAAAGAAACTTTAAGCGCATGCGCCAAACTTGTTCTTGCCGCTTCGGTAGTTCTAACATTTGCCGCCGTTGCAATTCGCATACCTATATTTCCAGCAACAGCAGAAAAAACGGCACCAATAACAAATGCTACAACTATAAATAATGATGAATGAGGTACAAATGTCGATACCACTCCTAAAAGGATACCTGCAATCAAAACGAAAATAGCCAATACTCTATATTCTGCTTTTAAAAACGCCAAAGCACCTTCGCGTATATAGGTTGCAATTTCAACCATTTTTGCATTACCTGCATTTTGTTTCCTAACCCATTTGGACAAGAAGAACATGTAAATTAAAGCGACAATACCAAAGCCGGGAATGATGTAAATTAATTTATCCATATAAAAAGTAAAAATTTATTCCTTTCAATTAAAGGTCGGCAAAAGTATATCTTTAAATCTAATTGTGCAAATTTCAAGTTGGTTTGGCTCATAGGTATTGAATTTAATAACGATTTGACTAATTAAATTCAGATAACATTAATACATTGATGATTTAATAAACAATATTTTTTTTATAAAAATCAACCATTTAGGTTTGGAATCGTCATTATCTATATAAATTTAGAGTTTGATTTTGTTTTCTGAATCCAACACAATTTAAAAGTTTGAATGTTAATCTCAAATTGAACATGAAAAAATTAGTGAATTATTTTACTCTGACTGTTTTACTTTCTGGAACTCACGTTGCAAATTCGCAAACGGTCATTTATTCTGAAGACTTTGATGGTGCTTTGACTTGGAGTATCAATACGGACGCAACAGCAGAAGGAGCTTTTCCAAATGAATGGTACATTTCTTGTGAGGAAGAAGGCGTTGGGGCTGGGGCTTGTGGTGCCGTATGTGGGGTAGGAAATCAAACACTGCATGTAAGCACCAATGTTGGTTTGTTTGGCGACTTAGGTGCTTCTTATGTGGAGTTTGGTGGTGGTGGAAATACAAATACAAATAGAAGAGCAGAATCTGCCAACATTAGCACTATTGGACAATCCAATCTTACACTCAATTTTGACATGATAGGAAATGGAGGTAATCCATTCGATTATACAGAGGTGTTTTACAGTACTGATGGTGGTGTGGTTTGGGTTTCCTTAGCAACACCGCTTACGTCTGCGTGTTGTGGGGGGCCATGCACGGGCACGGAACAAGGATTATGGCAAACGAATACATATTTATTGCCTGCAGCATGCGACAATATCTTAAACTTAAGAATAAGTTTTGTTTGGAAAAATATTGATGACCCATCCGCAACAGACCCATCTTTTGCGGCTGATAATATTGAAATAACAACTCCTTTAGTCGGTGCCCCAACCGCAGCATTCACAACACCCATAACAAATATATGTGAAGCAACCTGCATTAACTTTACCGACATGAGTACGGTTGGAGCTGGTCCGTATGTTTATGCTTGGACATTTACAGGAGGCGTACCTAATACATCTGCAGTGCAAAACCCTGTTGGCATTTGTTACCCAGCTGCTGGCTCATATGCAGTTTCTTTAACCGTAACGGATATAACTGGAACAGATAACGAAACAACAGCAAGTTACATTACTGTTACTGCTGCGCCAGATGCTGGCGCAGATGCGTCAGGAAATGTGTGCAACGACGCAACTACATTAAACTTAAATACTTTGTTAGTTGGTGCCGATCCCGGTGGTGTTTGGACAGAAACATCAGGAACACCAAGCTTACAATTTACTCCTGGAACTGGTGTTTTAAATGGAAATGGTTTGCCTTTAGGAAACGTGTACACATTCAATTATACTGTAGCGCCAACAGCGCCTTGCGTTGCAAATAATGTTGCAACATTTACAATCACAGTAATAGATTGTTCAATTCCAGTTATCACGGCGTCATTTACGCCTTCATCTACTAATATATGTGTGGGTGATTGCATCACGTTTGCTGAAGCAAGTACAGGAGCAGGTTTAATTGGTTGGGGATGGCAATTTACTAACGGAACGCCTTCAACATCAATCACTCAAAATCCGGGGTCAGTTTGTTTTAACGTTGCAGGTTCTCAAAATGTAACATTAACAATAACTAACGGAACTATTTTTGATGATACAACAATTACAATTACAGTGAATGCTTTGCCCATTGTAACGGCTAATGCAAATCCTGGAGGAACTATTTGCACTGGAGATCCTGTAATTTTAACTGGTGGAGGTGCAGCAACATATACTTGGGATAATGGTGTTACAAATGGAGTTGCGTTTACTCCGGCCACAACGCAAACATATATTGTAACAGGAACCGCAGCAAATAGTTGTCAAAATACAGCTACAGTTACGGTAACGCTTACAGTGTGTGTACCAATGATTGCTGGATTCTCGTATCCTGATAATATTTGTATGGGAGATTGCATTACTTTCCAAGACACAACAACTGGCACTCCAAACTCGTGGACATGGGATTTTGGTGGTGGATCAACACCTAATACTTCAACCGACCAAAATCCGGTAGTTTGTTTTGATGCACTGGGAACATTTAATATACAACTCACAACTACCGATGCGGGTGGAAATACGTCGTCAACAACAAATTCAATTTCAGTTTTTGGTATGCCAATGGTTACAGCAGAATTAGATACTGTAATAGAAATTGGAGGCTCTGCAGTTTTAATCGCAAATGGAAGTGGTCCTGGGACATATTTGTGGTCGCCCGAATACGGAAATCTTGATTGTGATACTTGTTCAACAACTTTTGTGAGTCCTGAAGTTGATACCAACTATGTAGTAATTTTTACTGATGTGAATGGTTGTCCTGCAAAAGATTCAGTTAGAGTTTACGTTAATTTTGTTGAAGCTGTTGGTGTTCCTCAGGCATTTTCGCCTAATGATGATAGTAACAACGACATACTTTTCGTAAAAGGTTTTGGAATTGTAACAATGAAATTTGTTATCTATAATCGATACGGAGAAAAAGTTTTTGAAACAAGCGACCAGAATATTGGCTGGGACGGTAAATTTAAAAACCGCGATGAAAACCCAGGCGTATTTGTTTGGGTACTTGAGTATACCGTGCTTACTGGAAAAGGTGGTTTACTAAGCGGAAATACAACATTGGTTAGATAATTCTATTGAAAATAAAATAAAAAGAATGAAAACGAGAATTGGATTTTTAGCATTGATACTTGGATTAGCAATTTCAAGTTTTTCGCAACAAGACAAACACTTTTCAATGTTTGCTGAATCACCTGTTTATTTGAATCCCGCGGCCGCAGGCTTTTTTCCTGGCGGCATGCAATTGTTCACTAATTTTAGAACGCAATGGTCATCTGTTTCGAACCAACCTTTCAGAACAATTTCCGCTGGTACTGATTGGAGAATGGCAGATAATGGAAATGGGTTTTTAGGTGCCGGAGTTAATTTCTACAATGATTTGTCAGGTGATACAAAATACATGACCAACGAAGTTACTATTCCAATTAACTATGCGGTAATGTTAGGTAAAGACAATCACTTGGCTTTTGGTTTACAACCAGGGTTTTATCAACGAACATTAATTAATGATAACGTTACTTGGGATAATCAGTGGACTGGTACTGACTTTAACACCAACTTTGATAGTAACGAATCGCTGTTGAACGAAAAATTGAATATTAGCCGTTTTGATATTTCTGCTGGCGCATATTGGTACGCTAACATAAGTAGATATACAAGACTGTCTTTTGGAATTGCGGGGCATCACTTAACTAAACAAAGAATTAATTTTATGTCTGCAGACAGCAAGTTGTATAGAAAATTAACGCTGCACGGTCAATGTTCTTTTACCCAACAAAACTCCAACTTAACTATTATTCCTGCGTTTTATGCCTTTTTACAAGGACCAAATAAAGAATTTACGCTTGGTTCAAATTTTAGATTTTTATTGAGAGGCTCTTCTCGTGTGACTGGACATTTTGATGAAATTGCTTTATCAGTTGGCGCTTATTACAGATTAGGCGATGCGATTTTAACGAATGTAATTTTTGAAATTTCTGCTTTGAGTGTTGGTGTTGGATATGATTTAAATGCATCAAGCCTAACACTCGCATCTAATGGATTTGGTGCATTCGAAGTTTTTCTTCGTTACAGAGTTCAATTTGGAAGAGGTGGACTTGGAAATCCAAGTATTCATTAATCAACAAATAAGTTAATTAGATTAGTTGTCTTTAAGTACTGACTTCCAATTTAATTTTATGAATTGCTAACTGCATATTGCCGACTAATTTTCCTATCCTTTTTTTATACTTACTTTTGTGGCCTAATCAATGATGAGGTGAGATTGAAAATAAATGAGTGTAAAAATTAGACATATTGATTTAGGCGATTTTCCGCTTTTATTAGCGCCAATGGAAGATGTAAGCGATCCGCCATTTAGAGCATTATGCAAACGTCATGGCGCTGATTTAATGTACACAGAATTTATTTCATCAGAAGGATTAATTAGGGATGCTGCAAAATCTGTTCAGAAATTAGATATTTATGAATACGAGCGTCCAATTGGTATTCAGATTTTTGGTTCTGAAATAGAATCCATGCGTTTAACAACTGAAATAGTTGAAAAAACGAATCCCGATATTATTGATATTAATTATGGTTGCCCAGTAAAAAAAGTAGCTTGTAAAGGAGCCGGCGCCGGAATTTTGCAAGATATTCCTAAAATGGTAAACATGACGCGAGAGATTGTGAATGCTACACATTTGCCGGTCACCGTGAAAACAAGATTAGGCTGGGATGAAAACACAAAGTATGTTGTAGATGTGGCTGAACGTTTGCAAGATGTAGGTATTGAGGCAATATCTATTCACGGCCGAACCAGAAAACAAATGTATAAAGGTGATGCTGACTGGACACTTATTGCTGAAATTAAAAATAATCCGCGCATAAAAATTCCGGTTTTTGGAAACGGCGACATTTCATCTCCCGAAAAAGCAGTTGAATATAAAAATAGATATGGTGTTGACGGAATTATGATTGGTCGTGCAGCCATTGGTCACCCATGGATATTTAATGAGATTAAACATTTCATGAAAACAGGCGAACATTTGGCACCTCCTGGAATTAAAGAACGTGTTGATGTAACGCGCGAACATTTGGAAATGTCAATAAAATGGAAAGGTATGAACCTAGGCATTGCCGAAATGAAAAGGCATTATGCAAACTATTTTAAAGGCTTACCTTTTTTCAAAGATTTTCGCACAAAACTTGTGATGTCTGATAACATTGATGAAATAAGGGCTGTGTTAATTGCTATTGAGCAAGAATATTCAAATACAGAATTGGTCTAGTTTTTGCCCGAACTTTTTTAGCTGTGAATTGTACAGTCTAAAAAACAAGGTTATGCATTCAAGATTTTCAATCACATTTTTGCTTCTTTCATTTTATGTTGGAATTAATTTATCGTTTGCACAAACGCAAGTTCGTTATGCAACAATTACAGAAAATGTTTTAGCGAACACAAACTGGAAAGTAGATCGTGTTCCTTTTGAAAATAACGAACAAAAGAATTATACTTTATCTACAAAATCTGTCGACGATAATTTCGATGCTCATTGGGGTCACTTTATTTCCTTTACCGAAAAAACATTTACAAGCTCTTATTCTGCGCCTTGCGGCAATGATTGTTTTACAAGCGTAAGCGGTGAATATTCGTTTGTGGCTCGAATGACAATAAAAGTAAAAGTAATATCAATTGTGCGAATTGGTTTTTGTTCAGAAAAATCAGAAACACTGAATAAAGATTACGGAAATTACGAGTTGACAAAAATTGAAACAGGTTGGAAATTAACTAAATCAGAGTAATAGTATTCTTTTTAAAATTTCTACTCCAATTTTTTTTAACCTTATCGTAGTAAACATTGCATCCTGTGATTTTCTTGCAAAAAAAAGACACTAACAAGAGTGCCTTCCATTTTTTTAATAAGAATTTACAATTATTTCATGAGGTGAGTTTTAGAACTATTGTTCCAACCTGCTTGAGATTCGTAATCGACAAAATAAATTTTCAAATCAGCTTGCGATTCGTAATCAACAAAATAAATTGTTTTATCAGCTTGCGATTCGTAATCAACAAAATACCACTTACCGTCTTCAGAGGCTTGCGATTCGTAATCTACTTTGTAAACTTTCAAATCACATTGTGATTCGTAATCAACTTCAAAAACTGTGATGTCCGCTTGCGATTCATAATCAACAACAAAAATTGTTTGAGCCAAAGACGTGCTTGCAAAAAGCACAGCAGTAATGATGAAAAAATAGAGAATCTTTTGCATAACGTTTTAATTTATATCGAATGTAAAGAAAAATTTTGACCCCACATCCAGTTAATTTCTTGAAACATAGCTGATAATTGTCAATTTTAAGAATATGCTTAAAAATAAAACGGTTTAAAATTTAATTTTCCTTGCGAAATTTCTAGTGCAGGAAATGGAATTTTAAAAATATTGACCGACCTAAAAATAAATTTAAGCCATTTTTTATTGGTAGGAATTTTTTCAAAGTCAATATCAAACGACAAATAATATTGACGATATGGATTAAAGATAGTTTGCGAATTTCCGTTTTGTAAAACGTAAACACTACCATCGCCATACAGTTGATTTTCGATTCCGTAACCCAAAGAAAGATTTATCCACTCAGGAAATTTAGAATTTGGCGCAAACCAATGAATGGGGTTAAAACTTATCCAATACGTTTGTCCGTTATAATCTTTAAAGGTTCGACTTGTAAAATTATTTCCTAATACATCGGGCCTATAATCTGCTAAACCAGAATTATGCGCAGAGAATTTGAATTTTACATATTGTTGATTCCACAAAAATTCTTGCGCAAAATAAGTCACCGAACCAAAACTATTAAAAGCAACATCGCTCCAAGAGAAGCCCCAATCGGCGCTATAACCATCTAACAATTCAAACGTGGTCATGTATCCAATACTATATCCAGCACCAATAAGTGAAGCTACTTTATGATTAATACCGCTCCACTCATATAAATCTCCACCGGCGCGGGCAAAATTCCAAGATGTAACAAAGTGTCCCATTTTGTCCATTTGTTGCCATTCGTAACCATCATTGAATGTGTGAAAATCAGCTTTTGCAAAATCATCATACCAAACAAATTGAAGCGCAGTGATAGACCCAGCCCAAGCAGCGCCATTAAAAATGCTTACGCCTATCGTTCTTTTTTTATTGTAGACAGAATCATTTTCAAAAAAATGTTGGGCACTTGAAAAGTGATAAGCGATTAACAGAATAAAAATGGAAATTATCTTTTTCAAATCGACTTTAACTGAGTTGCAATAAAGGTATGGAATTTTTAAGCAAACCAGATTTTCCTCTTTCCGCGTGTGCTGAATCTTTAGCGGAGGCGCTGAAGAGGGATTAAGGGAGATGATTTTTTTGAAATGGTGAAGAGTTATCACATCATCCCCCTTGGTCCCCCTTCAAAGGGGGAAGGCCATTAGCCGAATTTATTCTACTCCATATTTCATTTTAACAAATCAACTCACATCAAACCCACTCAAATACTTCGGACCATTTTTTATTTTCTGCACGGCATCATTTTCCATATTAATAAACTTGGCCACAATTAAAATTTCATTGTTCTTTTTAAAACGTTGAAGCATGCCCCATTTTAAAGGAAGATTTTTTACTTGATTTGAAAAATTGTCTTCCCAAATTAAAAGTGAATTGTGATTTGTTTCGGCTAAAACTGCATGGAGTAATTTTTCAATTTTATCTTGATGATTTTCTTTCCAAAAAATTCCTTCGGTGGCAAGAAAGCGATGATTTTTTGGATTAATTATTTTTTTCATGAAAGGCAAATAGGGCAATACTTTTACCAATAATTTTCCTGCAAAGCCAGGCAGTGAAACTAGTTTAAACCGTGTTGGATTGGCTTGTATGCCAGCAACAATCTCGCCTTTATCTTTGTACACAAAATAATTATTGTTTTCAAATAAATGCGCATCGCTCAGGAACGAATAGTTAGCATAAAATTTTTGAATTTCTGCAAAAACATTTTTCTGTTCTGATTTTTCTAAACGAAAAACATTTGTATTTTTTTTTGGAAAAAACCGTGAAAAAGCAATTGTATTAAATTTTCCGATGTATTCAAATCCAAATCGGTCTTGCATGTTAAACGACCTGAAATTCTGTTGATCTACATAAGCCCAAAAAAAAGTAGATTTTAGTTGATTTTCTTCATTGTTTAAATTCGCAGTGTCAAAAATTTTGCGCCAATGTTTGTCAAAGATAGAATTACCCTTCGCCGTTTTTTTATTTCCGCCGCTTTGAAAAGCTGCATCAAAAGCAAAATACCTGCAATAAAGTGCGGTGATAATTTGTTGATTCAATGAAACAGGACGCTCACAAATAGTAACTGTTGCAAGTGTTTTTTGATGTCGTTCAATAAAATAAAAATGAGGATTTTCTAATTGATGAATTTTTTTCTCCGTGTCTAATAATTGATATAAGGAACCCTTTGTACCTATCAACGTAGATTTTAATAATTCAATAACAGAAACAGGAGCAACGGTGGAATGTTGAATCAAATTAGCAAGCCGATTTTCCACCGGTAAAAATTATTTGTAGCAAACCGATTTCACCGCAGCAATAATTCGTGCAGGATTTGGTAATGCTTCCGCCATTAAGCTAGGACTGAATGGGAACGGTGTATCTGATTGCATTACACGTTTTACAGGCGCATCCAAATAATCAAACGCATAATTTTGTAAATGGTAAGCAATCTCAGAAGCTATTGAAGCAAGCGGCCAAGACTCTTCAACAACAACACAACGATTTGTTCTTTTAACTGAATTAACAACAGTTGCATAATCAATTGGACGAATCGTTCTTAAATCAATAATTTCGCAAGAGATACCTTCTTTTTCTAATTCGGCCGCAGCAATATGTGCTTCTTTAATAATTTTTCCAAAACTTACAATTGTTACATCATTGCCCGGACGTTTAATATCTGCTAAACCAATTGGAATAATGAATTCTCCTTCAGGAACTTCGCCTTTATCGCCATACATTTTTTCAGATTCTAAAAACACAACTGGGTCATTGTCTCTGATGGCAGCTTTCATTAATCCCTTAGCATCATAAGGAGTAGAAGGAGTAATAACTTTTAAACCTGGTACATGCGCATAAAAGGCTTCAAAACTTTGTGAATGAGTTGCGCCTAATTGACCAGCTGTTCCGTTACCACCTCTAAATACAATTGGGCAGCCTAATTGTCCGCCAGACATTTGTAAAATTTTCGCCGCTTCATTGATAATTTGATCTGCAGCCAGAATGGCAAAATTCCAAGTCATGAATTCTACAATAGGTCGCAAACCATTCATAGCAGATCCAACTGCGATGCCTGTAAAACCAAGCTCCGCAATAGGTGTATCAATGATTCTTTTTGCGCCAAACTCTTCTAACATTCCTTGCGAAACTTTGTAAGCACCATTGTACTCAGCAACTTCTTCGCCCATAAGATAGACATTTTCGTCTTTTCTCATTTCTTCTGACATCGCCTCGCGAAGAGCTTCTCTGTATTGTATAATTCTCATATTCGTTCAATAATTTAGGTCAGTTTTATCTACTGAAAACCACCCTGTTTAAATTCTTTAAACGGTTAGTTCCATTTAAAGATGACGCCAAATCTACAAAATTCAGTTCAAAAAACAGGTAAACAAAACTTTGAATCTACTAGTTAAAAAGGCTATAAACCTCAGGGAACGCCTGTTTATCAAGTAAAGGAACGAATTGAGGCATTATTGAAACAATTTACTTCATTAAAAATTTCGATTACCTATTCCGTTTTTTAATGGAATCAGACTATATTCGCAGATTCGAAAAACAAATAACACGTTTGAAATGGCAATTATTGGAAAAATACAAAAAAACTCAATTTTACTTCTTGTTGTAATTGGTTTAGCAATGTTCGCTTTTATCTATACCGAATATCAATCGGGTGCGGGTAACGACATTGAACAAACTCCTGTAGGAACAGTTTATGAAGAGTCTATAGATGAAGAGGAATACGATTATATACTTGACAGTTATATGCAACGTGATCGTCAAAATTCTGAAATGCAAGGCAGACCTTATGATGAGCAAGCTGAGCAAGGTTCAAAAGATCAAGCTTTCAATGAGGTGATCAGAAGAAATTTAATGAATCGTGAATTTGAAAGTTTGCAATTAACTTGTACAACAGATGAGTTGAATGATATGATTCATGGAAATCACATTCATCCTTGGGTTATGCAAATTCCAATTTTTCAGGGTCCAATGGGTTTTTCTAAAGATTCAGTTCGTGCATTTATTACAAACTTAGATGTTGAACCAGATGATGAAGCAACACGCGAAAATTGGTTAGTTGCAAGACAACAATGGGCTGATTTTGAAAAAGAATTGAAAGACACAAGAAAGGCTGACAAATATGTTACGCTAATTAAAAAGGGTCTATACATTAACTCGCTTGAGGCTAAAGATCAATATTTAGGTGAGATGCACAAAAAGAAAATCAAATTTGTTATTCAACGTTATGCTGATATTCCTGCAACTGAAATTGAGGTAACAGATGAAGATATTCAGGCTTATTATGATGAGCACAAAGATGAAAAACAATATGAACAAGAAGAATCTCGCGATATTGAATACATCTCTTTTCCAATTGTTGCTACTGTTGAAGATTACGACATGGTTATGTCAGAATTAGATGGATTAAAAGAAGGATTTAAAACGACTAAAAACAATACGGCATTTGTACAAAAACATAGCTCTACTGAGTTTTCAAGTGACTCGGCTGTTTTCCACATGGGTGCTGATGAATTTGTTTTTGACACATTTTTTGGAAACAATCAATATCCTTCTTCGGCAGATGACTTGATTCAAAAAGCACAAATTGGTGATGTAATTGGACCATTTGCATCTAAATCAGATTTCGCTATTGCAAAAGTAACGGGTATCAAAAAAGAAAATCAAGCTTGGGTTCGTCATATCTTAATTAAAGTAGACGCTACTCAACCAGATGCATTTGCTAAAACACGAGTTGACAGCATTGTTAAAGTAATTACTGAAAAAGATAATTTTACAGAGATGGTATTGGCTTGTACGCAAGATCCAGGTTCAATTGCAACCAATGGTGAATATAAATGGTTTGCAGAAGGAAGAATGGTTCCTGAATTTAATGACGCATCTTTTAAAGGTCCAATCGGTAAATTGCAAGTAGTTAAAACTAGCTACGGTTATCACATTGTTGAGGTATTAGGAAGAGGCGAACGTAATGTTCCGATGTTAGCTATTATCACAAAATCAGTAAAACCAAGTGAGACGACAAAAAAATTAATGGAAGAAAAAGTTTTCGATTTTATTTACAATGTCAACGAATCAAAAAAGGATTCTGCATTCCATTCTATAGCACGTGATAGTAACTTGGTGATTAATCCTACACGAATTTGGATGAGTAATAATTTCGTAATGGGTATCAATAAATCAGATAGAATTTTGCGTTTTGCGTTTGATAAAGATGCTGCCGAGAAAACAATGTCTGACCCAATTTTAGATGATGATAAATATGTAGTTGCATTTTTATCAAACATAATTCCTGAAGGTGCACCTGAATTTGAAGATGTAAAAGACCAAATGCGTTTTCCTGCTTTGAAAGACAAACAAGCGAAAATTTACATGGAAAAAATGGGTGGAAAAAGTAGTTTAGCAGAGGTAGCAAAAGTAGTGGTCAATGGTTCTGTTATAGAAGCAGAAGTTTATTTCGCTCAAAATTTAATTCAAGGTGGTGGTTCAGAAGAGCCAGAAGTAATAGGAAAATTATTTACTAAAATTCCTGTTGGTTCAATGACAAAACCAATTAAAGGAAAAACGGGTGTTTATGTTTGTATCATTGAAAGCGAAACACAAGCTCCACAAACAACGGATTATACGCCTACTCGTTTTAGCATGCTGGCTGCTCGCGCAGGCTCAGCTGATAGCATGGTGATTAAAGCGCTACGCGAAAAAGCGGATGTAAAAGACAACAGAAGAAGAATAGAATTGCAAGGGTAGTATCTTCAAAAAAAAAATAAAATCCTGATCTGCTAAATGTGGGTCAGGATTTTTTTTGTTTGTAAAATGGCCACGAATTATTTTAAGACCGATTAGATTCCTAACGTCACTATGTTCCGTTCGGAAGGACAACGTCCATGTTTTTTGTGAGGGGAGAATTTTCGGCGGAATCATTCATTTTATTTTTTCAAAATCGAATCCGCCGAAAATTCTCTCTGACCCTATTATCACGCAGCATTGTCTTTCCGAACGCAGTGAGGAATCTTCACAATGCCAACCAGAGTCAATTTTCAAAATCGAATCCGCCGAAAATTCTCTCTGACCTCTCAAACAATAACACGATTGTCCTTCCGAATGAACCGAGGAATCTCGCAAAAGACAAGCAGTCGTTTTTGTTTTCTCAATATGAACAGTAAAATCAACCATCAATTATTTCATTGTACCTTTGATAATTAATTATGAGTATGAAATCAAAATCTCCTTCAGAAACGATTGCTGTGTCAACACGTTTTGTATTACCTCACGAAACAAATACCCTTGGAAAATTATTTGGTGGTGCCTTGTTAGCTTGGATGGATGAAATTGCGGCAGTAGCTGCACACAGACATTCTAAGCGAGTTGTCGTAACGGCATCAATCAATAATGTGTCATTTAATGTTCCAATTGATTTAGGCGATATTGTAACGCTCGAAGCGAAAGTTTCACGTGCATTTAATTCATCGATGGAAGTTATTATTGATGTATCTATTGAAGACCGAATTACAGGTGCAAAAAAACCAAGCAATCAAGCTATCTATACGTTTGTAGCTGTCGATCAAAACGGCGGACCAATTAATGTTCCCGAAATTGTTCCTGAAACAGAAGAAGAGAAAAAGAGATTTGATGCAGCACTGCGAAGAAAACAATTGAGTTTAATTCTTGCCGGAAAAATGAAACCATCAGAAGCAACAGAATTGAAATTGCTTTTTGAAGAAAAATAGTTTAACTATTTATATTTTTTGCAATCAAATCCAAATCCTGTTTCATCATACAATCAAAATGATTTTTGGGACATTTTTGATAACCAATTTTCGAACAAGGTCGGCATTTTAAATTGTTGACTTCGTGAACTGAAAAACCATTTTTATTTTGTGGAAGATAAGGATACATTCCAAAAGCCGGCACTGTATTTCCCCAAATTGAAACGATGGGTTTGTTAAATGAACTGGCAATGTGCATCAAGCCTGTATCATGCGTTACCACTTTTGTTGCTTGTTTTAAAACGGATGCTGCTTGATTCAAATTAACTCGGCCGCATAAATTTATAATGGACGAATTTGATTTAGAAATTTCTTCTGCATTATCAAAATCAGTTTCTCCGCCTAAAAGCACAACGGGTAAATTTATTTTCTGAATGAGTTCGGAAATTTTTTTGTTGGGTAATTTTTTTGTGTTGAATTGTGCTCCGATGGAAAATGTGATAAAATTTTCTGGAATACCAAAATCCGAAATCCGAACTTCGTCTTGTTCAGGAATAAAATAATCTAAACCTAGTTGATCATTTGTAATGCCTAATGTCTCAACTGCTTTAAAATAGCGGTCTACAACATGTACATTTGGTAATCGATTAATTTTAAAAGTAGTAAGAAGAAGTTTTTTATAATTGAGTTTTGGAAATGTGGCAGAAGGTTTTTTTAGTTTTCGTTTGAGCCTCGTTGAGCGTAAATTATGATGCAAGTCTATCACAAAATCATAATTTTCATTTTTCAACCTATCCAAAACCTCATCAATTTCTTTTTGAAAGGTGATGACTTTTTCGATGTACGGATTATTTTCAAGTAATACTTTGAAAGATGCTTTTGTTACAAAATGAATTTCCGCGTCAGGTTTTTGTTTTTTTAAGCAACGAATTACAGGACTTGTCAAAACAATGTCGCCGATTGAACTGAAACGTATGACTAAATATTTTGGCATCAAACAAATGTAGTGATTTAGAAAGACAACGGGAGAAAGAGTATTGGTGTATAAATCACTCCTTATTTTTTGTATCAATCACAATCGTTACGGGCCCATTATTTACCAAACTTACTTGCATGTCTGCTCCAAATTTTCCTGTTTGAATGGGTTGATTTAATTCTGTTTCAAGCAAGTTTTTGAACGTTTCATAAAGAGGAATTGCAACATCTGGTTTTGCTGCTTGAATGAACGACGGACGATTTCCTTTTTTAGTTTTTGCATGTAAAGTAAATTGACTGATCAATAAAATTTCTCCCTTAATTTCTTTTACTGAAAGATTCATCAAACCATTTTCGTCACTGAAAATTCTGAGGTTAATAATTTTTGAAGCAAGCCAATTTGCATCTTCTAAAGTGTCTTCATTTTCAATGCCAACTAAAACTAAAAGTCCTTTTTTTATTTCACCAACAACCTTGTCTTCAATTTTGACAGATGCTTCAGAAACTCGTTGAATAATTATTTTCATTTATGATGTTTGTTTATTTCACGCAAAGAACCGCGAAGAAAATGCGCAAAGTACCGCAAAAAAAATACATTCAACTAAGCGGTTCCTTTGCGTTTACACAAGTACTTATCGCTTTGCGGTTCCTTTGCGTGAAAGACTATCTATACACATCTTTCCTAAATGTTTCATCGTCATCTGTCTCCATCATGTTCACATAGCTGTAGTAACGGCTTTCGTGAATTTTTCCTTCTTCCACAGCTTTTTTAACGGCACAGTTTGGTTCATTTAAATGTTGACAATTGTGAAACTTGCAATTGTCTGAAACGGCAATCATCTCCGGAAAATAATGTGACAATTCTGTTTTATCAAAATCAATTAAACCAAACGCCTTTACGCCCGGCGTGTCAATCACAAAGCCGCCATTGGCTAATTCAAACATCTCAGCAAAAGTTGTGGTGTGCAAACCAGCCAAATGTTGTTTGGAAATTTTACTTGTTTTTAATTTTAAATTTGAATCGAGCGAATTAATTAAAGTAGATTTTCCAACACCACTGTGACCACCAAACATCACCTTGTTCCCTTTAATTTCATCCTTTAAAAATGCAATTGACTTTTCATCTAATGCAGAAATTTTTATGCAAGGATATCCTACATTTTTATAAATTGAAATAAAATTTTCTAATACTTCAATATCTTCTTCTGCATAAATATCAACCTTGTTAAATAAAATAGTAACAGGAATTTGATAAGCCTCGGCTGTCACTAAAAAACGGTCAATGAAGCCCGGCTGAGTTTGTGGTGCTACCATTGTTACCATTAAATAAACCCGATCAATGTTTGCAGCCAGAATGTGCGTTCGTTTACTAAGATTAATGGATTTTCGGATGATGTAATTTTTGCGCGGAAAAATAGTTTTAATTACTCCCGTTTTATCATCTTCTACATCAAATTCAATTTCATCACCAACCGAAACAGGATTTGTAGAATCAATACCGGCCATTCTAAGTTTGCCTTTAATACGGCATTCCCACAGTTTATGGTCAGTATCCAATACTTTATACCAGCTACCAGTTGATTTTATGACGAAGCCTTTTTTCAGTTTTATTTTTTTGTAAAATTAGTGATTCTAGCGCAATTGTTCGAATTCCTTTATCTTTGGAATGAAGGATGAAAAAACTCTCTATCATTATTCCAGTTTACAATGAAGCAAAGACAATAGCCGAAGTCATTCGCGTAGTGAATGGTTTAGTCTTATTGAATGATATTGAAAAAGAAATAATTGTTGTTGATGATTGTTCAACCGACCAAAGTAATGGGGAGATAAAAGCTGAATTGGAAAAATTAAATTCTTCTTCTATCAAATTGTGTAAACACGAAATAAATAAAGGCAAAGGCGGTGCCATTCACACAGGAATAAAAGAGGCAACCGGCGAATACACAATTATTCAGGATGCAGATTTAGAATTAGTACCAGCCGAAATAAATAATTTACTTCAAATTGTAATAGATAAAAAAGCCGACATTGTTTACGGTTCACGGTTTTTAAATAAAAAAGTAAAAGGCGGTTCATGGCTGAGTAATCGCGCCAATGCATTTCTCACTTGGTTATCAAATCGCGTTTTTGGAATTCGAATCACAGACATGGAAACCTGTTATAAATTGGTTCCAACTCCTGTTTTTAAATCACTGAAATTAGTTGAACAACGTTTCGGTTTTGAGCCTGAGATAACAGCAAAATTAGCCAAACACAAAAATCTAAAATGGGCTGAAGTGGCCATCACGTATAATCCACGCAACAATCAACAAGGAAAAAAAATTGGTTGGAAAGATGGGTTTAGAGCAGTGTGGTGTATTCTTAAATATGGTTGTGGAAAGTAAAGTCAAAGTTCAGAATCCAAAATTCAAAAAAGAAAATTTTAAACGTATGTTTTGAGAATGTCATTTCGAAAGTAACGAAATGAATTGAGAAATATCTATGACTTTTCTGTAAAAGCTTGTGAATAATTTTACTTATTTCCTCTTCAAAATCTCCGCCACAAACTCCTTAATCTTCTGCTCATCCTCTTTTTTAACAACCATTAAAATTCCGTTTGATTCAACAACGATGTAATCATTCAAACCTTGAAGTAAAGCTGTTTTTCCATCAGGTAAATTAACGATGCAGTTTGTGCTATCAAAAAGATGAACGTGATTTCCAATTGTTGCATTTCCTTTTGCATCTTTATTTAAATGTGTGTAGAGCGAACCCCACGTTCCTAAATCAGACCAACCTAAATCAGCCAAAACAACAAAAACATTTTTTGCATTTTCCAACACCGCAAAGTCGATGGAAATATCTTCACATTGTGTAAAAGAATTATTGATGAAATTTTGTTCGGCAGCAGTATTGTAATCATTTCCTTTTGATGCGAAGAGTTGATTTAGTTCAGGTTTAAAGGCTTGCAGCGATTCAATAATTGTTTCTGCTTTCCAAATAAAGATTCCCGAGTTCCAAAAATAATCTCCGCTTTTTAAAAATTTTTCTGCAACATCAAGATTTGGTTTTTCCGTGAATTTTTTTACTCGTCTTACTTCTCCTAAAACTTCTGCACCGCCGTCAAACTGAATGTATCCGTAGCCTGTATCTGGTCGTGATGGTTTTAAACCAAGTGTCACCAAACAATTTTCTGATTCAGATTTTTGTAAAGCAATTTCTACAATTCGTACAAATTCATCTTCTTTTAAAATTAAATGATCAGACGGTGCAACAATTAAATTAGCATTTTTATTGATGTCAAAAATTTTGTGAGCTGCATACGCAATTGCCGGCGCTGTATTTTTTCGCATCGGTTCGGTTAAAATAGTATTATCACTCAAACCAATTTGTTCTTTTACAAGTTGCGCGTATTTTTGATTTGTGACAACATAGATCTGGTCGCCAGGCACCAACCTGCGCAAACGATCGTAGGTCATTTGAATCAATGTTTTTCCTGTTCCTAAAACATCCAAGAATTGTTTTGGTTTCTCTTCCTGACTCATAGGCCAAAAACGACTTCCGACACCGCCGGCCATAATTACTGCAAAATTATTATTCTTCATCTTTTACTCTTTCTACCTCGGCCACTCCTAAAACTCTAAATATTTGGTGTGAATTGTGGACCTTACATTCAAATCGCTTGCGCAACTTCTTTCCTTTAACGAAAATTTGGTCTTTTAGTTTAAATTTTTCTCCAAATTCTAAATGTTCAACTAATAAACCTTGCGTTTTATCATATCGCTTCAGTACTCTGTACAAGGCGTCATCACCACAACTTGAAGCTTTTATATTCTTCAAATAATTGCTGATAGCCAGCGTGATATCAATTGGTAATATGTTTAAATCAAGAATAGGTTTAAATATTAATTGAAATTCTTTTTTCCATTCTTGCCCGTGCGGATTAATACTGTTTCGATATTTTTCAAAGGCAGTTAGATGCGCCATTTCGTGCAGCGTTGTGATGAGAAAGGCGTATTTATTCAGATTGCCATTAATTGAAATAAGGTGTGGTTTTCCTTTATGTGGTTGAAAGTAATCGCCGTATTTTGTTTTTCTTTCTTTTGTAACGGTGAAGTGAACGACTTTGTCAATTAAAAATTCGGCTACGTAGTTTTCTGAGCCACTTGGTAAAAATGGGCGCAATACTTTACAGAATTCAGTTATTTTTTCGTTCGTTTCCAATTCACAACAAATTTAGGAATATTAAGTTTTATATTTGATACCATCATGATTAAACGAAGCACCGGTTTACCATTATTTATTTTAGGAATCTTTTTGATTCTTTTTTTCTCTCGTGTTTTTCAGGAAGGCGTTTTTTTTGATGGACTTATTTATGCTTGTTTAGCCAATAATTTGGCAGATGGTATTGGTAGTTTTTGGTTTCCACTTTATTCAGAAATGTCTCCAACCGTTTTTTATGAGCATCCAACATTGGCTTATGGGTTAGAATCAATTTTCATGGAAATTTTTGATGGCTCTCTTTACACTGAAAAAATTTATTCTTTTGTGATGGCCGTTTTAATGGCGCTTTTTATTGGTCTTATTTGGCGAAAATTATTTCAAGGTAAATCGCTGCAACAATTATATTGGTTGCCAATTTTTTTGTGGATTATCACACCAAAAATTCAATGGTCGTACAATAATAATATGCT
>Ga0105048_10002339_pt1 | contig 30741 bp, 25 predicted proteins | sample MAT05_FD_78382 | JGI IMG/M metagenome (GOLD analysis project Ga0105048, IMG submission 78382) | Freshwater microbial communities from Lake Fryxell liftoff mats and glacier meltwater in Antarctica - MAT-05 | ecosystem: Environmental > Aquatic > Freshwater > Ice > Liftoff microbial mat | place... | reverse complement strand
GTGTTGCACGCCAGAAATGACCCGTCTTCAGGTCCCACCGCGGTGTTGCACGCCAGAAATGACCCGTCTTCAGGTCCCACCGCGGTGTTGCACGCCAGAAATGACCCGTCTTCAGGTCCCACCGCTTTTTCGGTGTTGGACCCGAGCCCTCGGAGAAAAAAGGCGCGCGCGTACGGCTTGGCGCGCGAACGATTGCATCGGGAAAAAAGATTTAAATCGGCACGTTCCAATAAATCTTTTGCGTGGCTCGCCCGTCTTTGTCGCCGCGTTCGAATCGCGATGAGGGGAGCGCCGAGCGGTCACTCACCCCTCGCTCCGGAGTCACCATGTCCAAGAAGAGAAGCAAGGCGAAGCACGCATCTGTCATCCCGTCGAAGTTTCCCACTGAGGCATCGCTGCTGGCAGATGCAAAACGCGCGAAGAAGGGGCTCCCCAGGCTCACGCTCCCTCTGGTCGACATTCTTGCCGAGACCCGCGAGATGATGCTCGCCCGAGGCGATGCGAAGGAGCTGGGCGCGCGGCGCTACAAGGTCAGTGATGCCTCGTTCGAGCGCATCCGGTTACTGGCGAAGCTCCTTGGTGCGCGCCCCGCAGAAGAAGCGGAGGTGACCGAAGACCGGAGCGAAAGCACCGAGGAGGCCAACGTCGCGCGCGAGAGACTGGTCGAGATTCGCGAGCAACTCTCGCTCATCGGGGAAGCGGGTGGCATCGAGGCCGCTTTTTTCAGCATCGACACCAGACGCTACGACCTGATGATCAGCTCGATGAACAGCTTGATCAATCGAGTCGTTCGAAAGCGCCGAATCATGCCCGACCCCGAGACGGTCGACGTGCTGATCAAAGAGGCCCGTCAGCTGATCGAGCACGAGCAGGCGTCTCGACTTGAGAGCGCGGGGCTCGAGAGGGAGCGGCATGAGACAATGCAGGTCACCGCCCAGCTCAAACGCATGCTCGTCGAAGAGCTGCGCCACCTCTCCAAGCAGGGCCTCGCTGCCTTCCCCGGCGATGTGAAGCGCGAGCTGTGGTACCGGCTCGACCGCTTCTCGGTGCGCTCGAAGTCGAAGGCCACCGTGCCCGTGGCTCCAGACGCGCCCGAGCTGCAGGCTGATGGCGTTGCAGTCTGAAGTGGTCGGGGGTTGAAGAGCCCGTTCGGGGCCGAGTCGCTCGAACGGGTTTTCACTTGCGCGGGGCGGAGAAACGCCGCATCACTTGCGCATGAGCCGCATCTACCGACAGCTCCCGCCTCCAGGCACTCGCATTGGTCTCGCCTTCTCGGGTGGTCTCGATACCCGCGCCGCCGTCGCGTGGATGTCGCGGCAAGACATGAAGGTGTACTGCTACACCGCCGACCTGGCGCAGCCCGACGAGAAGAACCCCAATGACATACCGCCCATCGCCACCAAGCACGGAGCGGCCCTTGCGAAGATCATCGACTGCCGTGAAGCGCTGGTGCGCGAAGGCCTGATGGCCATTCAGTGCGGCGCGTTTCACCTCGGGGTGGGCGGTCGCAAGTATTACAACACGACCCCACTCGGCCGCGCCGTCACCGCCACTGCCATCGTTCGCGCGATGAAAGAAGACGATGTGCATGTGTTCGGCGACGGCAGCACCCACAAGGGCAACGACATTCAGCGCTTCTACCGCTACGGCATTCTGGTCGACCCCGAGCTGCGCATCTACAAACCATGGCTCGACGCGAAGTTCGTCAGCGAGCTCGGTGGTCGACTCGAGATGTCGCAGTTTCTCGACTCGGTCGGCCTCAAGTACACGATGAGCGCCGAGAAGGCGTACTCCACCGATGCCAACATGCTCGGCGCGACCCACGAGGCGAAAGATCTCGAGACGCTCGAGAAGTCGATGAAGGTGGTCAACCCGATCATGGGCGTCGCGCACTGGAAGCCGGAGGTGAAGGTCGAGGCTGAGACGGTGACCATCGCCTTCGAGCAGGGCGTACCGACCAAGATCAATGGGAAGTCGTTCAGCTCGCTGGTGGCGCTGTTTCTCGAGGCCAATGCGATTGGCGGGCGCCATGGCTTCGGCATGAGCGATCAGATTGAGAATCGGGTGATCGAGGCGAAGTCGCGCGGCATCTATGAGGCTCCCGCGATGGCGCTGCTGCACCTGGCGTACGAGCGCATTCTCTCGGCTGTTCACAACGAGAATACGAGTGACTTGTATTTCACCCTCGGGCGGCGACTCGGCCGGCTGCTGTACGAAGGCAAGTGGTTCGACCCTGAGGCGATGATGCTCAAGGAGTCACTGGTGCGGTGGATCGCCTCGCCCATCACCGGCGAGGTGGCCCTTGAGCTGCGACGCGGCGATGACTGCACCATTCTGTCGACCAAGGCTGTGCACGCGGCGTATGCGCCCGAGAAGTTGTCGATGGAGAAGACCGAAGGTGCGTTCTCTCCCGAAGACCGGATCGGCGCGCTCGAGATGCAGAACCTCAGCCTGTCGGACAATCGCGCGCTGCTGTTGCACTACGCGACGGCCCGCGGGCTGCCGAATGGAGCCGAAGCGCAGCTGCGCGAGCTGATGGGCGACGAGTCGTAGGGTCTGACTCCTGTTGCACAGGCCAGGAGGCCACATCGGCCGTCACGGGTTGCACGCGTTGCACCATCGCGGGTCCGCGAATCGTTCGGTGTTCAAGTTGCGAACCTCCGCGTGATCGCCCGCCACACAGGCCCAGCGCTCGGCACGCGCCTCGTTCGTCGGGGAGCCGCAGTCATGGCATGCAAGGCCTGCGATGCGTTCGATAACCCCGAACCCCGGAGACTGGCAGCGAGGGCACAGGCTCTTCATGCGCCGAGTCAAGTCTTGGGTGGCCTGACCGATCAGCGCCATGCGCGTGGGGTTCATGTGCGCCCGCAGATCGCTTTCGACGCAGACCGTGCCCGTCTTCGATTGCGCAAAGGTCTGCTCGAAGGCCTCTGCCAACGCCGCCCGGTCCCGGAGTCCCTTCCAAAGGCAGGGCTCATCCGTCCCCTCTGCTCGAACCACAAGGCCGTGCTCCGGGAACCCAGCCCGCTTGGCGAAGGCCTCGAGGGCCTGCGGCGTGGACACCGCATCGTGCAGATGCTGCCCTGGCCCTTGCGCGTGTCCGACGATCTCGAGTCCGCGCGCGCCGTCGAGCAGAATGACGAGCTCGACGTTCCACGGGGTCAGCCCGAAGGGGTCGGGCCCAAACGCGCCCTCGCTCGCCAGACCGTACGAGGAACCAAGGATCTCCATCCCCTTCCGGGCCTTCTTGCGTGCAGCGTCGATCTGGCCACCGGGCCGGGCGATTTCTCCCGTGAACGTGCCCAACAGGTCGGTGTCGAACCCCAACGCGAGCTCGACCTCGACGCCGAGCGACTCGCGAAACAGTGTACCGATGACGCGCTCCTTGCCGTGCTGGGTGAGCAGCGCGAACTTCAACCCTTCATACATCGAGGGCCGTTGAAGGGCGTCGAGCGACTCAGGCATCGGAGGTTTTCTGCCGCACCCAGCCGGCCTCGCGGTATGCGTGGATGGCGCGCTCGGCCCCGTCGATTTGAAAGAGATCGACCCAACCGTTGCCGACGAGGGCGGCCAGGTGGTCGTGCTTTTGGAGGACGGTCTCCATCGCATCGCGGGGCGCTTCGATGAACACGCTCAAGCGCAGCGGGGTGTGCACCCAGCCCTGGCCATCGTGCAGGGACTGCATCGGCAAGCCGATTCGCAGGTCGCCGCCATTGCCCTCGAAAACCCCGAGGTGGCCACCGACGACGTTGTGGAGCACCTTGTTGCCGCTGCCATAGCGAGCGTTGTCGACCGTCGACGCGTAGTACTGCAGGTTGATCCAGTGTGTGACCACCATCGGCGCGGTCATGATGAGCTCCAGCGTGGCGAAGTCTTGGTCTTCCTCGAACCGATACTCGTGAAGGAATGAGCGCCCCTCGAGGTTCAAGTGACGACAGTGCTCCCGCGGCGCGACGATGAAAGCAGCGTTGTTCGCCAGGCCCCACTCTGGGCGAACCTGTGCCCAGTCGCGCGCGCGCGCACGAACAGCGTCGTGGAGTCGCGACCGCTCGACGCCCCCAAGTCCCAGGCTCCGGGAGCGCTCGGCACGCGACCGCTCACCGGCCTCGGTCAGCCAGGTGCGCAGCGCCGCGAGGTCGGAGGCTTGAGCGGCAGGGAGCTCGTCGAGGTCGAAGAGCACGACGTCATCCGTCGTCGTGTTGTGCAACCCAGCGACAAAGCGCGTCTCATCGGGCACAGAGATGCCGCGCTTCATCAGCTCCTTCCGCACGTCGGGGTCGTTGAGCAACGCCGCGGCCACTCGCGCGTTGACCTCGCCGGTCTGACCGCAGCACGCCCCACAGTCGAGCCCCGCTGCATGCGGGTTGTTGCGCGTCTCGCTCCCGTGCCCGGTGAGCAACACGAGCCGCGCGAAGTCTTTCGTCAGGCTCATCGCACGCAAGATGCCCGCGGCCAGATCGCCACGGGCGCCGAGCTCCAGCGGCTCACCATCAACGCTGCCCACGAGGCGGGGCTTGCGTCGGCCGGCGGCACTTCGCGACAGCTCCGCATCTGCGTCTTGAACGCGAGCAGTCTGACCCAGGCTGTCGGCGAGGAGCTTCGCCGCGTACGTCAGGCCCATCGCCTCCACAAAGGTGAAGGTGGAGACCGCGCCGCCCTTGAACGACCTCCAGCTTCGAGCGATTTCGACGCGCCCGGCGTGGTGTTTGGCGTCGGCGGCGTCGAGCCCGGTGTCTTGAACGAGCAGCCGCGGAGCGAGCAGGCCCGGGAGCTGCGGCCGCGCCTCGACCGCCCCGAGCGATTGATAGGCGATCGGCAAGCCAAAGAAGCCCGCGAACCCCAGCGTCTGCACCACGGGGCCTTGGGCCTCGAGCGCACGACGAAAGACCTCGGAGCGCACGTCGATGCAGAAGACCGCCTGCACCAGAGGGGCCTGGGGGCGCTTGGCAGACAGCCCCGCAGGAAGCTGGCGTACCACCGCATCGTGCCAGGCGAGCTCCATCGCACGATGCAGCAACCAGTCGTCGGCTTGGGAGGCGTGGGCTGCCGCGTCGACGGTGCGCCAGCTCGCGATTGCCAGCCGCCATCGACGAGCGACCGCATCCTCTCCTGTCCTGTGGAGGAGCCACTCCCATGCCAGGCGAATGGCGAGCAGGTCGACGATGGCGGCATCGTCGCCGCCTGACAGGCGAGCGGTCCACCTCCTGTATGCGCACCACGAGGCCCAGCCGTTCTGGTCCAGCAAGAGGCCCCACAGGTACGTCTCGAGCTGCCCGTCGGGCACGTGGAGCTCCGACAGGCCTCGTTGCAGCATGTCGCTCGCCGTGGCCGGCAAGCATTTGACGGCGTCGCGATAGGAACGCAGGCCCATCAGCAGCGACGGGGCTTTGTCGTCGAGCGCCTGCCGCCGCCAGCTCGTGAAGAGACCGCCCGTGCGGTCGGGCGAAAGCGAGGCCTGCCCGTCATCAAAGTAGGCGGCGCAGAGCTGGCTCACACTGTTGGTGACGAAATCTCGCCAAGACACCTCGCGCACCAGGTCTCGGCTGGCGTCGACGACATCGACGACCCGACTGCGCTTCTGGGCCGCGGGCTCGTCGCTCGCGAGCAGCGCGCGGAGGTCGTGCACCGTTGTACTCGAGCCGCTCTCGACGATAGCGGCCTCGAGGTGCTGGTCGCGGAGGCGGCTCTCGACGTGCGCTTGGCGATACCACGCACGCGGCATCAACAATCGCGAGCCCGACGCGCCGAGGAGCTCACCTGCCACAGCGGGCAGCGATCGGTCGATCATGCCCCAGAACGGGTTGACGGCGATGAAGCGGTCAAGCGGCCAGGTCGGCGCGATGCGTGCGCAGGCCTGGGCGACGGCAGTGTGGAGATTGAGTTCTGGCAGCGACACGCCGGGTGCTGATGCTGCGAAGGATCGAGGGTTGCCACGTTCGGCGTTCACGATGGAGTCTCCTCTGAGGCCATAGACGTCGAGAGCACGGCAGCGGCGCGAGGGGAAGCGGTTGCGGCGAGCCGCGGCGGCCACACGCGGAACGTCAGGCGCGTGAAGCGTTCGTCGAGGTACAGCCCAGCGAACATCCAAGTGTGCAGCTTCTGCGACAAGCGGCCGTGGGGGCGCAGCTGAACGAGCGACTGAGTTGCGAACAGCGCGCCGAAACCGACCGCGACGATTGCCCAGCCGACCGCAAACGTCTCTTGGTGCGCAGGCACTGCGAACAGGCGGCCTGCGGCCCAATGCCAGCCGGCGTAGAGCGCCGCAACGCCGATGACGCGGAGCCCGACGGTCGCCAGAGAGTCGGCGCTCTGTGCAACCATCTGGACAAGGGACAGAGCGACGATGAGGGCGAGCACCGAGGAGTCGGCTGAGCGCGTGGGCGCACCCAGGTTCACGCTCAGCGCAACAGCGACCGCCGCGGCCCCGAGCACCAAGGCAGCGCTGACGCAGAGCCGCAAGACCGATGGGGCCGGCTGGCGCCGGGTGAGTGCGCCCAAGCGCCAAGCGTCGACCGCGCTGCCCGCGCTGAGAAAGGCATGGGCTTTGTAGAGCGAGTGCGCGAGCAGATGCAGGAACGCGAGGTGCCACGCGCCGAGGCCGCACTCCACGAGCATGAAGCCCATCTGCGCGCACGTGGACCAGGCGAGGGACACCTTGACGCTCACCCGCGTCGTCGTGACCATGGCGGCGATGACCGTCGTCGTGAGCCCGATGACGACCAGGAGCAGCTGCGCGGCGGGGGCGTGCGCCATCAGCGGCGAGAGACGAATCATCAAGAACCCTCCGAGATTCACCACGCCCGCGTGGAGCAGTGCCGAGACCGGCGTCGGCGCCTCCATGACCTGCGTGAGCCAGCCGTGAAACGGCAGCTGAGCTGACTTCAACGCTGCGGCGACGACGCAGAGCACTGCGGCGAGTTGCACAGAGGGCGACAGCTCTGGGTGCACCTTCGCCCAGCTGGCAATGGTGTCGAGGTTCAGGCTCCCGACGCTGCCGTGAATGAGTGCCAGCGCCGACCAGAGGCAGAGGTCAGCCATGCGACTGACGAGAAATTTCTTGTGGGCGGCGACGAGCGCGGCCGGGCGGTCGCCGTAGAAGGTGAGCAGCTTGTGGAGCGCGAGGCTGGTCAGAGTCAATGCGGCGGCGATGACGAGCAGATTGTTCGCGACCACCAGCATCGTGACCGCGCTGAGGGTTGCCAAAAGCCACCGTGCGTAGCGCAGCTGCCCCGGGTCTCCATTCAGATACGTACGCGAATAGCGAACGATGATGAGGCCGAGTGTGCAGACGAGAAGCAGCATCGCGCCGGTGATGGCGTCGACACGCACGTCGGCGCTCCCAGGTGCGACACCCGGCGACTGGTACATCACGACCAAGCCAGCCGCAAAGAGCGTCGCGAGCAACACCGAGAGCGAGCTCGCCATCGTCGCGTGCCTGAACGGAGCTGCGCGGCTGGAGAGCGTCGCGCCGACAAGGAGGGAGATCGGGATCGCGAGCGCCAAGGCTTGTAGCGCGGTGAGCCAAGTCCAAGACGCGTTCATGCCCACCACATACCCGCTCACAAACGTTCTTGTAAAACACATAGAACAGTCACTATCGTTCTGTTTAGGAGATGCCTTGCGCACTGATCAGATCAATTTCCACCACCTGCGTTACTTCTGGTGCGTCGCCAAAGACGGCAACCTCACGCGGACCGCGCACCGGCTCCGAGTGGCCCAGTCAGCCCTCTCGGCGCAGATCCGGCAGCTCGAGGCTCAGCTGGGAGAGCCGCTCTTTTCGCGTGCGGGGAGGCGACTGTTGCTCACCGAAGCCGGAGAGATCGCTCTTGCCTACGCCGAAGACATCTTCGCGGCGGGCGGCGAGCTCGTCTCGACCCTGAAGCAGGGCCGGCGCCGCGACCAGTTGTTCCGCATCGGCGCCGTCGCCACGCTCTCGCGAAACTTCCAGCGGTCGTTCGTGAGGCCGCTGCTCGCCCAAGCCGACGTGCGGTTGCGGCTGGAGTCAGGCAGCCTCGACGAGCTGCTCGCTCGCTTGGACGGCCACGCGCTCGACATGGTGCTCTCGAACCGAACTCCCCCGCGAATACCACAGCGTCGCTTCCAGTGCCGACGCCTCGCGCGTCAGCCCGTGAGCATCATCGCGTCACGACCTCCCGCACGCTTCCGGTTTCCGAAGGACCTCGCCGGTCACTCAATGATCCTTCCGGGGAGCTCGAGCGAGCTTCGCTCCGAGTTCGACGCTCTGTGCGAGCGCCTGGGCGTGAAGGTTCGCATCCTCGCGGAGGTCGACGACATGGCTACCATTCGCCTGCTGGCCGCTGACAGCCAGGCCCTCGCGCTCGTGCCCTCCGTCGTCGTGCGCGACGAGCTTCGGCAGGGTGTCGTTCACGAGCTGTGCATCGTCCCCGACATCGTCGAGACCTTCTACGCCATCACGCTCGACCGGCGCTTCCAGCACCCGCTTGTGCGCTCGCTGCTCACGTACGACGAGGCTGAGCTTCTTGGCGTGGCAGGCTAAAACGACGGGGCAGCTCCAGACCCCAATTGCTCACTCACCCCGTGCCGCCTTGAGGTCGGCCGCCGCGCGGTAATAGTCGAGAAACGCATCGACCTCTCGAAGCTCGGCCTCGACAGTCTGCTGCTCGCGGAGATTCACGATGAGAAGATGGCTGTCGCCTTGCTCGAATCGGGTGCGCTCGCCTTGCTCGAGCTCGAGGGCGAGCTTCACTTCGCGCTTCGCGGCGTCGATTCGATCACGAGCACCCCGAAGACCGGAATGAGCGTCGCGCACGTCAGCTTCGATTCGGTCTCGTGCAAACGATTGCTGGAGCCCCGAGCGAGTCACCATCGCCGAGGCGGCGTCTCTTCGCCCTCGCATCAGACGAGTCTGAATCGGGATGTCGAGGAGCAGCGTCACCTCGAACACCGGTCTGCTGAGGTCGGGCCGAGCGGCAAGCGGTCGACCGATGTCTTGCGAACCCGCGAGTTGAAGATCGATGCCAGGGGCGAGCTGGTTCGTCGCCCAGTCGAGCTCAATCTGATTCTGCCGAAGCTGAAGTTCAAAGCGCCTTGCCTCCGGTCGGGCAGCCAGCGCGAGCGAGAAGTCATTCAACTCCATCAACGGAGCGCCCGGACCAGGCTCGGGAAAGTTTCGGGGCATCCGTTCTGTCGGAGGAGGCTGTGGTCTGCCTTCGCCGTCGCGGAAGAACAGAGCGAGCTCGATGCTCGCCTGCTCCAACCCGCGCTGGGCGAGGGCGACTTGTGCCTTTCGCTGCTCGATCGCGCGTGCGTTGTCGGTTCTTTCGATGCGCGGGAGATCGCCGTGCTCGACCCGTGCAGCAAGCCCTGTGTCACGCCCTTCGACGTTTTGAAGGAGGTTCTTCGCAATCTCGAAGCGCCGACCCGCGGCGACCCATGCCCAGTAACGATGCGCCGCAGCGCGCCGATACTGCAGTCGCTGTTCGACGATCGAGAGCTCCGCAATGTCTTGCCCGAGCTCGGCGCGACCGAGGCTGGCGCGCCTGCGATCGATGGGGCCGTTTCTCCAGATCGGCACGTTCACCCCGGCTCTGAGCTCGCCGTATTCGAGCGTCTGAAGTCGCCCGTCGTAGATGGGGAACTGCCCTACTCCAAGCTTCCACCCCCCGAAGACAGACACCCCCCACAACGAGGTCTGCTTTTCAAACATGCTCTCCACTCGAACCGACTCGTAGTAGCCCACGGGTGTGATGCTCCCGCGTGTCTTCCAAGAGACGTCGAACGCGCCTTCAGCCGACAGCAAATCGCCACCTGCGCTCAATCGTTCGAGCTCAGCCGCCTGAAGGAGGGGAAACGTCTGCTCCACCGACGACAAGACATCATCGAGCCGCAGGGTTGTCGCTTCATTGCGCGGCTCCTCGGCACGTACCCGCGGCCCGAACAGCGCGCCCCACGCGATGACAAGACACGCAAGCCGACGCCTCACTTCGGCTCTCCCTTGGGTCCCGCTTTCCCGTCGGTCTTTGCCCCTTCGGGCTCGCGGGGAAGCGACGGAGGAAACCCGTTGAACTGCCGCCACACCTCGTAGCCGAGTGTCACGCGCCCAAGCTGTACCCAGCCCTGGGCTCGCACGCCCTGGCGCAAGTAGATCGCGGCGGGCCATTTCGACCCTTCTTCGGGCGTAACAAGAATACGAAACTGCCCGGCCCCGTTGTCACTTGAGTCTACGAACGAAACCCGTGCGCCGAATGTGCCGACCGCAACCGAGGGCCACCCGCTGAACTGGAGGGCCGGCCACCCCTCGAACTGAATACGCGCGTGCGCTCCCTCGCGAACAAGAGGCAGGTCGTTGCCTGAGACCCAAAGCTCGACCGCGCGGGCGCTGGTGTCGGGCACGAGTATGGCGAGCACGTCGCCCGCTTTGACAATCTCGCCCGACTGACCATTGGCGACGATGCGAAAGATCGTACCGTCACTCGGAGCCGTCACCGATTGCGCAGACTGCCGGGCGAGCCGCACTTCGATTCGCGCAAGCTCAACGCTCGCGCTTGCCACCTCGACTTCCGCACCTGACCGAGACCCCCGAGCGTCGCTGATCGAGGCCGCACCGTCGTTCCCGACCTTTTGCCTGTCAGACGCGAGGGCCAACTCCTCGCTCTGGGCGGCGGCAAGAATCACCTTTGCGCGCTCGACCTCGGTCTGCGCCCGCGTCTCTTCCAACTCGGTGAGCTCGAGTTGTCTTCTCGAGGTGAGCCCCTGTGCAGTGAGGGCTCGCTGTCGTTCGATGTTCAACCTTGCGGCATTGAGCGTCGCGTTCGCCAACGCGACGGCCTGCTCGGAAGCGATAACCCGCTGGGTCGCCATGCGGATTCGTGACTCTGCCGCTGCAATGCCACTCTTGCGGGAATCTTCTAGCGAGTCGACGCGCGACTCCATTGAGCTGGCGCGAGCCTTCGCGGCATCGAGTCGTGCCACGAAGGCATCACGTTCGGCGCGAAGCCTGAAGAGAATATCGGGGTCGTTGTCGGTGAGATCGACGATGGGGTCGCCCTTCTTGACGACCGAGCCCTCGCGAACGAACCAACGGAGAACTCGACCCTCGATAGGCGCTTTGAGGTTCTGGCGTCGCTCATCGGGAGCGTAGGCCACGACGCGGCCCGCTCCCGGCGCCGATTGCTGCCACGGCGTTACGGAGAGGACGAGAGCGGCGAGAACGAGCGCGGCCACGAGCAGCCGCGCGATGACCCGGCTCGCACGGGAGGGACGAACGAGTGACATCGCCGAAGTAACGTGCGCCGCGGTTCGAGCGGCGGTCACTCAGCGACCTGCTGGGAATCAAGAACCCCTCGGTCGAGCCGCATCACCGTACCCACCGCCTCGGCGATCTCTTCGCGACTGGTGAACACAATGACGGAGGTCGGATGCCGGCCGGCCGCAATGCCGCGAAGAACCCTTCGAACCGTGTCCGTGCCGAGGTGGTCAAAGGTCTCGTCGATGATCAGAAGCCGAGGCGAGGCCACGAGGCTTCGAGCAATGGCGAGTCTCGCGGCTTGGCTCGATGAGAGGCGGCTTCCGGCGTGCCCGAGGTGGGTCAACGCGCCCTCTTCGAGATCGCCGACATCCTCTCGCAAGGCCACCACCTCCAATGCTTCGGAAACGGCCGTCGCGTCCAAGTGTTCTCGGCCAAGGCGCAGGTTGTCGAGCAGAGTGCCATCGATAATCTCAGGCTGTCCGACGAGAACCACATCTCTTCGCAGGTCTGAGAGCGCGATGGTTCGAGCATCGACCCCATCGAGCAGAATCTGCCCATGCGAAGGCTTGCGAAGGCCGTAGAGAATATCGACCAAAGTGCTTTTGCCGCTTGCGCCGCCGCCAAGCACGGCCAGGTGAGCGCCGGGCGTGAGCTCGAAGGACACATCGACCAGCGCCTGTGCCTTCTCGTTAAAGGAGAACGCGACGTTCTCCAGCTTCAGGCGGGCGGGCTCGATGGGAGATGCCCGCAGCAAGCCGGCGTCGTGCTCCTGCGGAAGGTCCACAATCTGGCCGATCTTGTCTATCGAGGCGCAGAGATCGTAGTAGCTCTCGAGGTACTTGCCGAACTTCGCGACACCGGCAAGTACGCCCGTGACGATCAGCTCAGCAGCGACGAGCTGGCCGAGCGTGAGTTGCCCCTTGATCACCAGACTTCCGCCCAGGCCCAAGAGGGCGGCGGTGGCCAGAGCCTGCAAGAGGTAAGACGCGACAGTCTGCCGAAAGAGAACCTTGAAGTGTTTTCGTCGCGCCTCCACATAGGAGCGAGCAAGGGCGTCGGCACGGGTGAACGCGAACCCGGCGTTCTCTTTCGACTTGAAGACGCGGAGCGCGCCAGCCACCTCGCCGAGCCACGCCGCCGTCGCATACTTTGTCTTGCTCTCTTTGATCGCGGAGGGGACCCCGCCACGACCGAGGCCAACGAACGTGAACCCGATGAGTGCGATGAGCACCACGTCGAACGCGAGCAGCGCCGGATGATAGAACGCGAGGAGGACGAGGGAGACCCCGCCTTGCAGAACGACGGAGAGCCCATCCAAAAGCAGCGTTGCCGCCGTCTTCTGAGCGATGGCAACGTCGAAGAATCGGCTCATGACGTCGGGTGCGCTATGCTCCGAGAAGGCCTTTAGGTCGGCCTGCGTGAGCCGCGCAATAGCCTCGTGCGTCGTACGCACGAAGAGCCGTTGCTGAAACGTCTCGACGACTCTGTATTGCATGGCGCGTAAGAGGCCCGCCGCACCGAGGCCGAGGAGCACGAGCACTGAGAGCACAACCAGGGGCTGGAGGAGGGCCGTGAACGCGATGGTGTTGACAAGAGACTGTGCCGCGATCGGTACGGCCAAGGACACCAATCCAATGGCGACGGCATAGACCACGATGACCAGCAGGTCGCCCCGTTCCAAAGCCGCAAGCCGCCCGAGGCGCTGCGCAGGAGAGAGAGGCAGAGGGCCGTCCGAGCGCAGCGCACCAAGACCCTCAGCAACCGGGTTTCGCTCAGCGTTCACAGCGGGTCTCGTCATTCGCCGGTGAGGCCATCTTCGCGGTGGTGAGAGGTTTGGTATTTTGGTAGCTTAAATCGTGCATCAGAATGCACGAACCATAATTCCTATGTGGGCTTGCGTCAAGACATGGCAACCGTAAGGCGAACCTCATCAAGCGGCCGGGAGGCGGCGAGCGCGTTCCCTTTGTGGACGTTTCTTACGAACCACGCCCACGTTCTCATCTGCATCGCCGGGGACCCGAACGCCCGCATCCGCGACTTGGCGGAGCGCGTGGGCATCACCGAGCGGGCCATTCAGAAGATCATTACGGAGCTCGAAGAGAGCGGGTATCTGACCCACGTTCGCGTTGGGCGGCGCAACGCCTACCACGTCATCGCAAACCGGCCGCTACGGCATCCCGTGGAAAAGCACCGCAACGTGACGGTGCTGCTTCAGCTGGTGGGAGGCAGCTCGAAAAAACGATGAAGGGCGGCGTGTTGGTGTTTATGAGTGCCGGAGCGAGTTCGAGCAGAATTGCGACTAGGCTGAGATCGCCAGTCGCTCATCGTGATACCGCCGAGCAGCGAGCGCCCACAGCACCAGAACGAGCCCGAAGCTGGCGGCGAAATACACCACCCACTCGAGCGCGGAGATGGCCTCGCTGCGCAGCAGCTTCATGATCAGCTGGTTCTGCGCCAGAAACGGCGTGGCCAGCATCCACAGCTGGTTCTTCACCGGGTTCACCAGCAGCACCATGGTCGGCACCATCGGCAACAGCATCAGCCCCGCCAGGTAGCTCTGCGCCTCTTTCACGCTCTTCGAGCCGGCCGCGAGAAAGGTCACCAGGCAGCAGCCCATCAGCACCGTCGGCACCAGGCCGAGCCAGATGCGCATCAGCACCCAGGCCGAGACGTTGGCCTTCGCACCGCTGCTGGGCACCACCTCGAACCCGAGCTTGAAGACGATCAGCGTGAGCCCGACGGCCGTCACGCCGAAGAGACAGGCGGCCAGAATCTTACCGGTCATGATCTGCCCCCGACTCGAGGGCGTCGCGAGCAGCGGCTCGAGTGACTGACGCTCGCGCTCGCCGGCGGTGACATCGATGACGAAGGCCACGCTCCCGATGAAGGCGATCAAGATGAAGAAGTACGGGAGCATCATCAGCGCGGTCCACCCGCGGTTGGCGTCGAGCATCAGGTCGCGGTCGGCGATGCGCAGCACCTGCACCGTGCTGGGGCTGACCCCTCGCGCCAGCAGCCGCAAGGCCCCGACGTTCGAGCTGTATTGCTGCAACAAGCCCTCGAGCCGCTGCACCGGCACGTGCGCATCGGAGCGGGAGCTGTCGTGGAGAATTTCGACGGTGGCGGGCTCACTGCCGCGCCACTCCTTTTCGAAGTCGGCGCCGATGCGCAGCGCGACGTCGAGGCGCTGATCGCGAATGGCCGCATCAGGGTCTTCGGGGGCGGGGCTTAACTCGACGTTCTGGCTCTCGAGCCAGGCGCAGAGGTTCGGAGCGTGCTCGGCACCGGCCACCGCCAGCTCGAGCGGCTTGGTGCTCAGCGTCTCGGAGCGGTTGCTCATCAGAAACCCGAGCCCCAGGCTGAACATCGGCGCGAAAATCGGCGCCAGCACCAGCGAGAGCACCACCGTACGTCGGTCTCGCGAAAGATCTCGCAGCTCCTTCTTCATCACCGTGAGCATCGTTCTCATGAGAGCAACCCTTCGTCAGAGCCGATCGCCTTGACGAAGGCGTCTTCGAGATTGGTGGTGTTGGTCTGCGCGCGCAGCTCGTCGGCGGTGCCGCTGGCGACGACCCGGCCGCCGGCGATGACGACCACCCGATCACAGAGCGCGGCGACCTCCTGCATGATGTGGCTGGAGAAGATCACGCAGCGGCCCTTCGCGCGCAGCTGCATCAAGAACTCGCGCAGCCCGCGCGTCGTCATCACGTCGAGACCGTTGGTGGGCTCGTCGAGCACCACGTTGAGCGGGTCGTGCACCAGCGCTCTGGCGATGGCTGCCTTGGTGCGCTGCCCTTGCGAGAACCCCTCGGCCTGGCGGTCGAGAATGTCGTGCATGCCGAGCGCCTTCGAGAGCTCCTCGGTGCGGCGGGCGATGTCAGCCGGGCTCATGCCCTGGAGCTCGCCGAAGTACGCGATGTTCTCTCGCGCGGTCAGCCGCTTGTAGACGCCGCGCGCATCGGGCAACACGCCGAGCGAACGCCGCACCACCTCGGCCTCGGTCACCGAGTCGTGCCCGTCGACCCTCACGGTGCCGCGCTCGGGCGACATCAGCGTGTAGAGCATGCGAAGGGTGGTGGTCTTGCCGGCGCCGTTGGGGCCGAGCAACCCGGTGATCTCGCCATTGCGCGCGGTGAAGCTGACGCCTTGAACCGCTTTGACCAACCCGGTCTTGGTGGCGAACGACTTGTGCAGATCCGTTATCTCGATCATCGCTCAGGGCTCCCAACCGTAGAAGTCGACGAAGGGCAGCGCTTTAGGCACCTTCTTGAGGCACGCCTCGTCGAGCTGCTTGGCGTCGGCGGTGCGAATGAACTGCGAGAGCAGCTTCGGTACGCACCCGACCGGCAGCACGTTGTGACCCTGGCCCTTGATGATCAGATGCCGGGCATTGGGCAGGTGTCGCGCGACCTCCTCGCCGTATCTGGGCGGCGTCACCGGGTCGAGCTCGCCTGACAAGAGCAGCACCGGCAGCGCTCCAGTCAGCGGCGCGCGAAAGTCGGCGGGGCGGGTGCCGTGAGGCCAGACCTCGCAGGCCGCCTTGGCTTCGAAGACCAGATCATTGCCGAGCACCGTCTGCGCATCGGCGGGGTCGACGGTCAGCTCGTTGGCGTCTTCGGTGCACATCACCGAGTACTGCATGCCGGTGGAGTACCCTTCTTGAAAGCTCTGACCCACCAGCTCGGCCATCGCCATCAACGGCTCGTAGCGCCCGTCGCCCGCTTCTTTGAGCACCAGCGGCAACAGCCCCGCCAGCATCGGCATGTACGAATAGAGCCGCATCACCATCGCCACATGGCGGCGGGTCAGTCGCTCGTGTTGCATCTGCCCGGTCATCGCGCTGCGGAAGTGCACCAGCGGCGAGGCCGTCTTGAGCACGGTGAACAGCGCGTCGAGGCGGGCCCGAGGGTCGCCGAGCTTGTCGGCGCAGCGCGGGTCATGGGTGCATTGCGCGAGCTGCGCGTTGAGCGAGGCCTCGAGGTTCTTGGCGTGCTCGTTGCCGAGAACCAGCGTGTTCGGCACCACGCCGTCGAGGGTGACGGTGCGGGTGTTCGCGGGGTAGCGCTTGGCGTACTGCTGGGCCACCCGGGTGCCGTACGAGATGCCAACCAGGTTGATGGTGGTCAGCCCGAGCGCCTCTCGCACCTCGTCGAGATCGGCGATGGCGTCGGTGGTCGAGTAGCGGGTCAGGTCGGCCTGAGCGCCCAGCTTCTCGACGCAGCGCCTGGTCTCGCGGCGCACGTCGTCGAGGTCGGGCTCGGTCGTTTCGATGCCGGCGTCGGCTCGGCCCACGCAGGTGAGCCGGTTCGATTTACCGGTGCCGCGTTGGTCGACCAACACCACGTTGTGAGTCTTGCCCACCTCGGCGAAGGCGCCGGTGAGGTGGGTGTAGGAGTCTCGCGCTGACTGCCCGGGGCCCCCGGCCAACATGAACACCGGGTCAGGAACCGCCTCGCGCTTGGCGGGGATCAGCGCGATGGCCAGCTCGATGCGTCGCCCGTCGGGGGCTTCGCGACTCTCGGCGACACTGAGTGTGGTGCACTGGGCATCGACCGCATGGCCAAGAACTCCGCCGGAGAGCGAGCACGGCACGAAGTCGAGCCTGCCGACGCGGCGGGTGATGCTCGCCGAGCCTCCATCTTGAGCCCAGGCGGTGCCCGACCCGCAGATCGCGGCGATGAGCACCCAGGTGGTTCGAAACCAGTGAAAATGGTTCTTCATGAAGTGGCGTCCTACTGCAGGTTCGACGCGATGATAGGACTTGCGTGATGCAGCGGGCCTCCCACTCCAGTTTCGTCGCCGTGGTGGCGAGCCTGGTGCTGCACGGGGGGCTGCTCTGGTGGCTGTGGTCTCGGCCGCCGGCGGCGCCGGTGGTGATACCCGTGGCCCCGCTTCAGCTGACCTTCATCGAGGTCGCGCCCAAGCCCGAGCCGGCGCCTGAGCCGCCTGCTGTCGCACCAGAGCAGACGCCGGTGATGAAGAACCCGAAGGTGTCGAAGCCTCCGGTGGCCGCGCCGGTGGTGGAGAACCCCGAGGTGGCTCCGCCGGTGAGCGATCGCCCGGTGAATGATTCGCCTCGGGCGCTGCCTTCAGTGACCACCCTGACGCTCTCGCCGGGGTCGAGCTTTTCGATCTCGCTCGATGGGGGTGTGGCGATGATCGACAGCGCGCCGCGAGGCCTGCATGGGTTCGAGCGGGCCAAAGACCTGGTGGGCGAGACGGCCCGAGACACCATCGGTCGGGGCAAGGTCGATCGCGGCCTGGTGCACCCCTATTACTCGCAGCTGGGCAAAGCCCTGATGAAGAACTGGGATGCGGACCGCGTGCTGAAGCAAGGCGGCCTCAAGGCGTGGACCGAGCAGGTCGGGCAGAACGTCAAGATCTCGAATGAGATCTACCTCGACAAAGCCAGCGAGTACGGGCGCACCGGCAACCCGCTGGGTGACGTGAAGCTGCCGGAGCAGCGCACCGGGCCGCTCAATGACCGGGTGGGCGGCATCGGCGCTCCCGACTTCGCGGCGCGCAAAGAAATGGGGCGTCAGATGCGCGAGGCCTACAAGGCCACTCGACGGGCGACCATTCGAGTGGTGCAAGACCGGCAGGGCAAACTGGTGAGCGTCGAGCTGATCGAGCCGTCGAGAGACCAGCAGGTCGATCGCGAGGCGATGGTCGATGTGCGGGCGGCGGCCGAGAAGCTGCCCGTGCCTCCGCCCGAGGTGGTCGGGGCGCGGGGCCAGCTGGCCTCGATGTGGAGCTTTGAGCTGATCATCTCAATTTCACCGCCCATACCGACCTTCACCTTTGAGTTCGACGAAGTCTCGGGGTTCATCGACCCGCGACTGCCGCTCGACCGCAGAATCTACAAGAAGGTGCGACTCATCTCGGTCGAGTAGGGTCACTTTCGAGTCAGAAACGAGCGCAGCGGGAGCTCGATTTTCGGAAACGCGACTGGCCGGATCACCTCGGTGCGACCCAGCTCGAAGAACTCGGTGTACACACCGTGCTTCGGCTTTCGGTACACCTCAAGCGTTCTCGAGTTGAGGTTGACGAGCCAGTACTCGGGCGCGGGCCCGCTTGCGTAAAGCGGGGCTTTGACCTTGCGATCGAACTGAACCGATGACTTGGACACTTCGATGACCAGGTACGCTTTTTTCGGGTGGCCGACGGGCTCCAAGGCTTTGGGCACGAGCAGGAAATCTGGCTCGGGCATCGAGTCATCGCCGGCATAGAGCGGGAGCTGTACCCTCACGTCGGCCACCTCTCGAAACACCTCGGTCAGTACCATGTTCATGCGTTGTATCGTCCACCCGTGAAGGGTCCCCATCGCCGCCATACGCACCACCCGCCCTCGAATGAGTTCGACCCGCTCGCGGTCGAACACCCCAAGCTCGGTCAGCCGCTCGTACTCGGCAACCCCCATCAGCCGCAGATGTTCGTTCAGCAGGGTCTCGACTTGATCCATCGCTCTGCTCCTGTCGCTCATTCTCGCACCCACCCCTGACATCTTCTCCAGTCAGTGGTCACCACGCAAGATGGCGAGCGATCGAGGGTGAAGGCACTGCACCTCGATGCCCTCGCGCAGATCGCCGAGGGTCTGGTAGCGGGCGGCGAGGTCGAGCCAGATGATGCGTTTGATCTCGGGCAGAGCGCCGAAGATCACCGCCTGGGCCTGATTGCCGCCCTCGGTGAACCACCCTGATTCGTCGCGATCGTGCCCGTGGAGCACCAGCTTGAGCGAGAGCCTGGTCTCGGCGCTGATGCGAGCCAGCAATCGATCGGTGACGTCACCGCGTTGGCCGTAGCTCCACAGGGTCTCGTTGATACCGGTCGACATCGGAGGAAATGGGCGATCGAGCTGCGAGAGGCTGGTGAGCGCATCTCCCGGAGACCCGTGGCTCAAGAAGACCCCGCAGGGCGCGACGAGGGCGAGCATCGCGTGACGAAAGAGCCGGTCGAGTCGCTCGCGCTGCAACGGGCTGAGGCGGGCCTCGAGGGCCGCCACCTCATCGGGGTGAAACTTGGTGGTGTGGGTACCGCCGACGTGACCCGCGTCGTGGTTGCCGAGCACGAAATGCACGCGCTCCGGGTTTTGCTCGACCAGCTGCGCGGCGGCGTCGACCACGTCGGCGCTGCGATCTTCAAAGCCATGCAGCTCGGGCATCTCGCGCGCAGCGTGCTCGTCGGGGCCGTGAACGAGATCACCCAGCAGCGCCCAGTGGGTGTCTTCGCCGCGAGCGCGCGACTCGTCGAACAGCGCGCGGAGCCGCGACCAATCTTCCCAATTTCCGTGGAGGTCGGTGCTGATCAGCAAGCGGCCCGTCGCCGGCAGGACGCGCGAACGGGCCCGGCTGGCGGCGAAGGTCATGCTGGAGACAGGCCGTTGTCTTGAAAGCCCGCGCCGTCTTTGGCGAGTACCAGCTGGCCACACGCGGCGGCGATGTCGCGCCCGCGAGGCCAGCGAATCAGACACAGCTGACCTTGCGCGGCGACGCGGGCGTGAAAGGCCAGCATGCGCTCGCGCGACGGCGTGGTGAGACCGGTGCCCGGGTACGGGTTGTAGGGAAGCAGGTTCACCCGGGAGGGGATGTCGCGCAGCAGCTCGACCAAGCGGTCGGCGTCGTCGTCGGTGTCGTTGACCTGATCGAACAGCACGTACTCGACAAAGGTGTGCCGCTTGGGAGCGGTGACCGCAGCCTCACGCAAGACCTGCATCATCGAGGCGATGGGCCAGATCTTGTTCTGCGGCATCAGGCGGGTACGGGTCTCGTCGGTGGTGGCGTTGAGTGAGAGGGCGAGCGAGCCTTTTGACGAGGCAAGAAAGCGCTGCATGCCGGGCACCACACCAGAGGTCGAGACGGTGACAGCTTCGGCGCGCAGCTGGGGCATCGGGCTCTGGGTGAGCACCTCAACCGCACGCAAGACCTCGTCGAGGTTGTCCATCGGCTCGCCCATACCCATGAAGACCACGTTCTTGGCGGGGTGCGAGGCGGGCGCTTCGGCTCGGGCCACCATGAACTGGGCGACCATCTCTTCGGCTTTGAGCTGCCGAATGAAGCCGAGCTCTTTGGTGGCGCAGAAGACGCACTTTCGGGTGCACCCCGCTTGGCTCGAGATGCAGATGGTGCTGCGCCCCTTGGCGGGGATGCGAACCGTCTCGACCGAGGTGCCGTCGAGCTCGATGGCGTATTTGGTCGTGCCGTCTTCGGCTTCTTGCCGCTCGGCGACGACCGGCCGGGTCATCGGGGTGCGCTCGATGAACGGCTTCCACACCTTGTGGCTGATGTCGGGCGCGGGCGTAGGCGTCAAGGCGTAGAGCCACTTGAGCACCTCGATGGCGCGGGTGCGGCTGTGGAGGCCGTCAGTCAGCTCGTCGAGGGTGAGGCCTTGAAGCGCACGCATGGCGGTGCCCCCGCCCTACTCGGGTTTCGGGTCGGGCGTCTACCCGCACCTGGGCGAAGAAAGTAGCCGGGCCGAACCACATACGCGACGATACGGCCAGTGAACCAACCCCCCCTGCCCTTCGCGACCATTTGGGCCTCGCTCGGGTTGAAGCCCGATGCCTTGGCGAAATCGACCGACGACACCTTCATTCCTCCGGCTGAGGTGACCACCGACAATTCGTTCGAGGGTTTGCCGTCGCTCGAGGCCGGTGAGCAGGTTGGCGAGCGGGTCGAGCTTCAATTCACGCGGGTGTTGGGCGAAGGCGGCCAAGGTCAGGTACGCGGCGCGCGGCAACTCTCGCTCGACCGCGAAGTCGCGGTGAAAACGGTTCGGCAGCGCAAAGAATCGCACGTGACCCGAGACCTGTTGCGCGAGGCCCGCATCACTGGCGCGCTCGAGCACCCGAACGTGGTACCGGTGTACCAATTGGGTCGAGCGCCAAGCGGCGATGTGTTGCTGGTGATGAAGCGGGTCGATGGTGAACCGTGGGCCGAGGTGCTCCGCCAAGAACCGCCGATGTCATCTCCGCGTGCGCTCGAGCGGCATCTGGAAATCTTGCTGCAGGTCTGCAACGCCATCGAGTTCGCGCACAGCCGCAACATCGTTCACCGCGACATCAAGCCTGACAATGTGATGGTCGGTTCTTTCGGTGAAGTGGTGGTGCTCGATTGGGGCGTGGCGGTCGCGCTGAGCGCTCCGCGGCGTGAGCTCCTGGGGCTGGCGGGCACGCCTTCGTACATGGCGCCAGAATTGGTCTCGGGCATCGGGTCGGCCCTCGGTTTATGGACTGATGTGTACCTGTTGGGCGCGGTGCTCCACGAAATTCTCACTGGCGAGCCACCGCACCGTGGCGGCGTGCTCGATGAGGTGCTGCAACGGGCGTATCGCTCGGAGCCGCCGGTGTATGGCGCGCAGGTGCCGACCGAGTTGGCTCGATTGTGTCAGCGGGCAATGGCTCGAGTGGTGACCGCTCGCTGCGCGTCGGTGCACGCGTTTGCGCAAGGCGTGCGCGACTTCTTGCGACATCGAGAGAGCGCTGTGCTTGCCGATGAAGCCGCGCGCCGCCTGGCCGCGTTGGTGCCGTTCGACACAGAGGCCCACGTGGTGCTCGCGCAGAGTCGCTTTGGTTTCGAGCAAGCGTTGAATTCGTGGCCCGAAAACCCCGTCGCGGTGGCAGGCGTCGAGCGAATCATCAACGCCGAAGTGCGACAAGCCGCGCACGAAGGCAATGCACCGGGGGCACGCCGCTCGCTTGAACAACTTCGAAAGCCATCGCCTGAGCTCGAAGGCCTGGTCGAAGCGCTCGAGAAACGCCTGCACGATGAACAACAATCGACCGCTCGCGCACGGCGTTTGACCTCAGAGTTCGACCCCACCGTCACCTCGCCCGATCGCAATCGCTTGTTGGCTCTGACCGGTGCGGGCTGGGGCACCATCTGCGTAACGCTGGGTCTTGCGCAACGCTTGAGCTGGTTCACCCCGAGCACTGAATTGATGTTCGGCATCACCGCGGTGTGGCTGGCGCTCACCGCGGGTTGGGCGTTCTGGCGTCGCAAGACGTTGCTGCGCAATGCGATTTCACGCCGGTTGTTGGCGGTGCTGGTACTGGCTTTCGCCTCGTCGTCAGAGGCTCGATACTTGACGCATTTGCTCGGGCTGCCGGCGCATGCCGAGACCCCGTTCGTGACGTTGCTCTACGGCGTCATCGGCGCCATTGCGGCGATGATCGACCTTCGTTTCGGCATCGCCGCGGTGGTGTATTTCATCGGAGCGGCCGTCGCCGCACGCTGGCCCGATGACGGTCTGATCATTCTCGGCCTGACCAACGCGCTCGCCCTCATACCCATGGCGTTGGCGTGGCATTCGCTTCGCTTCTTGGCCAGGCCACCCACGGCGACTCCACATCGAGTTGATTGATCAGCCGCAGAGAGCAAATTCGCCCGCGCCCCTGTCCCTACAAAGCCATACCCTTCGCCCCACGCGGTGCCGTGCCCTCGGGGTTCGGGCGCGACGTTCTGAGCGACGAAGTGCTGCGTGCTAACGTAGAATCATGTTGCCCCTCGACGTTTCACTCGCACAGCAGGCGCACCACGCCGCGCTGATTCGTCGTTTGAGCGAGCCTCAACGGGCAGCGCTGGTATCAAACCTGTGGCTGGCCGGCCGGCAGCTCGCCGAAGCAGGCGTTCGGCATCGCAACCCAGGCGCGAGCGAACCGCTGATTCGATGGCTTCTGACGAGTGCGATTTACGACGACGCCACTGCGACGAGAGTGCATGGCCCGAGACCGGCGTGTTGACTCCAATCGAGGTGACCGTCGTCGTGGCTCGCGCGTTTGAATCAGTCGGCGTCGAATACTTTCTCGGCGGGTCGATGGCGAGCTCGACCATTTCAGATTGCGCCGGGGCAAACCGTTGTTCTCAAATCGCCAGAAGACTCAGTCTTGCGAAAGTTGCTTTGGTTTCAGAGCGACGATGAGAACAACAGCCAGCAGTTTCGAGACGTGGTCGAGGTGCTGCGTGTGCAAGGCGATGGCTGAACGCACCGTACCTCGACGCCTGGGCGCGCAAGCTCGGTCTTGAAACCCTTCTGGCCCGGGCCCGAGCGCAGCTCAGCGCGCAATAGACGTGAGACCGAACGGCTCGGGTTTACGTCAGGGGGCGGAATTTCGACCGCCCCAGGCGCCGGAGCGCTCGAGTGCGGCGAGCAGGCCGACCAGCTCTTCGAGGGTGGCGCCGACGCCAGGCTGGGGAAAATTGCGGGTGACGATTTCTTTCGAGAGGAGCATCGCCAGGTAGCGGAGCCGAGGCCGAGAGTCGGCAGACAGCGCCCGGTAGTCGGGGTGCCCGGTGTTGATCTGCCACTTCGTGTCGACCAACCTCGAACGCCACGATTGGAGCGGCTCGTTGAGCTCTTCGGGCTGAGGAATGCCGGTGTCTGCGCGGCGGCTGTGCTCACTGACCACCCGCACCGGCACCAGGCAGGTGCGCTCGATGGAGCCCTGGCGGGCCAGCACCTCGAGCGTCTCGGCTTCGGCCGGCGCGTGCGCATCGACGGTGGCGAGGCGCTCGTCTGAAGTGAGCACGAGGCCCGGCGAGGCGCGCCACTCGAATGAGACTCCGTCGCGAATGGGGAGCCCTTGCTCGTCGGTCGCCACGGCCCGAAGCGATTTGGGCTCGCGCAGCACCAGCTCGAGCTTGGCTGGGCGAACCGACACGCGATGCAGCGGCCCGGGAGGAAAGAGCTGCGGCTGCTCGGTCGCATGCTCGGGGTCATCAGGCGCCGGCGCTGTTGGTGCGCTCACCGCAGAGCCAGCAGGGGGCGCATCACCGACCAGGCCCGCGCGCTTCGCGACGGGGAACCACTCGAGGTGGGGCACGAAGCCGGTGGCCTTGGTGAACATTCTGGCCAGCTGCCGGTGGAGGTCGACCGAGAGGGTGGCAGCGTCGGCTTGGCTGCGTTCCTGGAGTCGGGAGGTCACGCTGGGCTCGAGCGCCAGCAGGGCGTCGACCAACGCCGACGCCGCCGCGTTGGGCACAATGCCTCGCCGTGAGCCGGGTGGAATCTCGAGGTGCGGGAAGTCGATGTTGCCGACCAGGCGCTCGTCGGCCCACGGTTCGTGGTCGAGCTCGGGGAGCGTCGCGAGGTCATCGAGCACGACGGCTCCGGCGCAGGAGAGACGCACCCGGCCTGCTTCGGGGCCGGCGTCGCCGGCGAAGTGCAAGGTCACGTCGATGGGGTGCGCAAAGCCCTCGAGGTGAATGGGCGAAAAGCCGGGCAGGCGCTCACCGGCCAGCTCGCTGGGAGTGATGACTACGAACTTGTCGGCGGTGCCGCGCGCGAGGCGGTCGATGAGTTTGAGTTCGGTGCCGTGTCGCACCAGCTGACCACGCAGCTCGACCGAGAGGTACGTGCCCAGCTTGCCACCGGTGGTCGGTGCGAGCGCGCCGCGGTGGAGCCGCCGCACCTGCACCTCGGTCCACGTCGAGGGGCGGCCGATGACGTCTGGCGAGCGGGCGATGGTGTAGCGCGGCGAGTCTTCGAAGAGGGTCAGCGCCCAGACCTCTGAGTCATTCACGCGGCTGAGAATTCGCAGCTCGTGGCCGACCGCCCAGAAGCCGAGCAGGCCGATGCCGTATTGACCGAGCATGGCCTGGCGCATGCGCTCATCGAACGACATCTGCCGCTTGCGGGAGTGACCGATGTTGGTCGCGATGGTGGTGAGCGCGTCTTTGCGCGAGGCGGCCGGGAGCACGCCCAGCCCGTCGTCGAGAATCGAGATGAGGCTCTCGCCGGCCTCGCGGGTGCGTTCGATGGTGATGTGGGTGGCCTGCTCGTCGAGCGCGTTCTGAACCAGCTCGGCGATGGCCTTGCGCGGGTCAGACTGGCTGCGAGCGAGGTGGCGAATGAGCTCGAACGGGTCGTGAACACCGATGCTGCCGACGGCCGACCCGTCTGGGAGCTGCTTGAGCCGCCGTGCCATGGGGGCGGCTTGTGGTTCAGGGCTGGGGCGGGGTCAAGGCCCGTGATCCGCGTGGTATGGTGGACCGCGGTGCTTACCAAAGAGAACCTCAAAGCATTCATGGCTCGTGATTGGGCGGGCGCGCGCATCTCGAAAGACCGTGCGATTGCAAGACAGGGCGCGACTGCCGCATTTCGAATTTCGCAGGCGCTGCTCGATGCGGTCTGGCCGCGAATTCTCGCAACGAAGCCGCATGATGTCTCTGGGTTGCTCGAGCTAAGAAAGAAGTTCGACCGTGCCGAAACCGAACGTCGCCGACTTGTTGCGCAGAATCGCCGGAGCGCTCAAGCCGCTGCACCTGCGATGGTACGTCTTCGGAGCTCAGGCAGTCATCGCCGCCGGCGCGACACGCTCGACCGCTGACATCGACATCACCGTCGAAGACATCGAGCCGGGCCGACTGCTGCGAGCCCTCAACAAGGCCGGCTTTGCGCTCAGAGACGACGTTGAAGACATTGAGTCGGTGGTCGACTCGCTTCGGGTGCTCCCACTGGCGCACAGCTCAGGCTTTCAAGTCGACGTCGTACGTGCGGGCCCAGGTCTTGAAATGTTGATGCTCGAGCGCGCCATCACCCGCCGAATCGGGAGAACGGCGGTGCCATTCGTTGAGACGAATGATCTCGTCGTGCTCAAAATTCTCGCGAGCCGACCCAAAGATCTCGAAGATGTACGGGCACTGCTGAGACTCGATCTCGACGAGCTCGACCTGACCGTCGTGCGCGCGCGACTTCGCGAGCTCGGGAAACTCCTCGACGACTCGACCTTGGTCAGAAGCTTCGAGCTCGAAGCGAAGAACGCGAAGCGCTGACGTCTCTCAAAACAGCACGAGGGCTCGCCCCGACTGACGAGCCCTCGTTCTCGCTAACCAGGCGCAGGTTCGGGCGAAATCACGGGGTCGACGAGCTCCGTGGGCTTGCGCGAGCGGTGCGTGCGAAGCGGAGGCACCAACGTATCGGCGCGCCTGTACGAGCTGACGGCAGCGACGGCCGCGCGGAGGCGATCGTGGCCCTCGAAGAGCAGCGTCGCGAAGCGATCTCGAAGCTCGATCGCTTCGCGCATCTCGGCGTCGACGGTCAGGCCGAGCACGTCAATCGCACGCTGGGCCGCAATGCCAGCACGCTCGAGCGCGTTCTCACCGCACGTCGCATCGACCATCTCGTCATGACCCGTGAGGAGCTTGACCAAGTCTTGCACGTCTCGCAGCAGCCCGAGCCTCGTGCGCGTGCCGCCTCGAATGCGTGCCACTTCTTTCGCCTCGATGCGGCCCATCGCCACGCAGGCGCCAGCGAGAGGCATGAGCTTCTTGCGCCATGCCCGAGCGTCAGCCACGAGGGTCGACTCAGACGCGCCCTCCCTCTGCCGCTTCTCGTCGATCACGTGCTGCAGATCGCTGACCCGCGTGCACAATTCGGGCAACCCCATGAGCCACTTCACGTCGAAGCCCGGGTGACCCTTCTTGAGCGTATCGAGAGAAGCGTGGAGCGTGGTCAGGCCCACGACACACGCCCGCCTTGCTTCTATCGGGTCAAACGTCAAACGCCGCAGGTTCTCGATTCGAACGCCTCGGGCTCGGGCCAACCACACATCATGCTGCACCACGGCTTCATTTACTTTCGTCGTCATGTGCGTCTCGCTGAATGCTCCGCACGGAATGTACGGGCGAGCCCTTACACGTTCGAAAGTGCATTTCGATTCAAAGGCGCGTGCATTTTTTTTCTGAATTCGAACATCGCGAGCAAAGGCGAGTGCTTCCGAAGATCGAATTGAGAAAAAAAGATGAACTCATTTCGCCAAACGCGATGCGAATGAGAAAAAAAGATGAACTCACTTCGCCAAACACGATGCGATCGCACTCGGAACAGCGAAACGAGCTCATCATTTTCTCTCGATCGACGATTATTTCTCGTTCTGCGCAATCGAATCACGCGCGATTCGTGGGCAATCAACGAGACGAGGTCAGGCGAGGGCGGCCGTCAAAGTGATGGTGATGCTCGCCAGGGCCTTGCCGACGGGGCAGTTCTTCTTGGTCTCTTCGGCGATGGCGCGAAACTTCTCGGCGTCGACCCCGTCGACTTTGGCGTTGGTGGTGAGGGCGATCTCGGTGATGGCGAAGCCCTCACCTTGTTTTTCGAGCTTCACGTCGGCCGAAGTTCGAATGTGCTGAGGCTTGAAGCCGGCCTTCTCGAGGCTGCCGGTGAGAGCCATTGAGAAGCACCCCGCCAGCGCGGCCCCGATCAGCTCTTCGGGGTTGCTGCTGGGTGCGGTCTCGAAACGCGAGGCCACCGAGAACGGGCTCTCGCTGCCGTGCGCGGGCTTCATGTTGCCGCGGCCTTCTTTCAGCGAGCCTTCCCACTGTGCGCTGCCTTTGCTGATACCCATGTCGAGCTCCTTGTGATGGTTGAGCCACACAAGGTGCCGCCGCGAGTCGGCAATCGCAACGTTTGTTTCAGTGTGCCGAGCAGATACGCGGGAGCCGGCGGCGCTTCAGAGGGGCGCAAAGTCACTGAAGGAGTGGCGGCGCTGGGGGCCTTTCGGTAAGGCGACGTTGTGATCGGGCTGGCGAACTTCAAGAACCAGTGGGAGCTCTCGCGCGACGCGTACCAATCGGCGATCGAGCGCGTCGGCCAGAGTGGCCGGCCGACCAGCCGGTTGACGAATCACATTCAGCTGCCTGGCTACACGCCGACCATCTTGACCATTTTCTTCTTCGGAGGCCTCAACGGGTTGGGGCTCGGCATCGTCGAGCGGTCGACGGTGAAGACGCCAAAACAGACATGCTGACGATGAAGCCGCGAGTCGCGCACGTGATTGACGGGCTGGGCTCAGGTGGCGCAGAGGCGTTGCTGGTCACCAACCTGCGTCACCTTCAGGGCGGGGTCTTCGAGCATGTCGTGGTGCTGGTGCTCGATGAGAACAGCCCGATCTACACGCCCGCTCATTTCTGGGCGAGCGAGGTGCGAGCACTGGGCATCGAGATCATCGAGCTTCGCACCCGCAGACACGTGGGCCTGAGCGCGGCGGCCGTCACGCTCGCCTGGGCTTTGCGCCGCAATCGCATCTCGCTGGTGCACACCCACCTGCTGTGGGCCGGCCTGGTCGGGCGTGCGGCCGCCATGCTGGCCCGCGTGCCCTCGGTGAGCTCGATTCACACGCTCAGCTACGAAGCGGAGGTGCTGAGCACCTACCGTTCGCCGACGAGCCTCAAGCATGACGTCGCTCGAGCGCTCGAAGGCCTGTCGTTGCGACAGGCGACGGCGTTGATTGCCGTAGGGCAGACCGTGCTCGAGAGCGCCGTCGCGCGGCTGTGGGTACCCGCAGAGCGAATTCGGGTGATCTTCAACCCGGTCGATTTCGCGGCTCTCGATGCTTCGGTTCGGCTGACGCGCGACGAGCTGTTGAAGCAGCACCAATTGGCGAGCTCGAGCCAGCTGATTGTGAACGTGGCGCGGGTCACGGCCGGCAAGAATCAGGTCGGGCTGGTCGAAGCCCTGGCTCGGCTCCAGACAAAAAGTGCGCACCTGGTCGTGCTCGGTGGCACCAACGAGTCGGAGTACGTGGCGCAAGTCAAAGCCACCGCCGAGCGCTTGGCGGTGGCGAGCCAGGTGCACCTGCTGGGCCCGACCAAAGAGGTCGCTTCATGGTTGGCCGCGAGTGACGTCTTCGCGTTTCCCACTCAGTACGAGGGGCTGCCGGTGGCGCTCATCGAAGCTGCGGGGAATGGATGCTGTTGTGTGGTGAGCGGCATTCCGGCGAATCGCGAGGTGGTGGAGGACGGCATCTCGGCCCTGGTGGTGGACCAGGGGGACCCGACCTCGCTGGCCTCCGCGCTGGAGACAGCGCTGGGCGATGCGTCGCTGCGGCAAACCCTTGGTCAGAACGCGAAGGCCCGAACGCGAGCGCGATTCAGCGTGAGTCATTCGGTCGAGGCTCTCACGAGCCTGTACTGTGAGGTGCTTCACATGTGAGCCGCTTCTTGACTGCCATGAGAATCGGTCGCTCGAGCACCCGGTAGACGAGCACCGCGGCGATGAACGAGACCGAGAGACTGATCAGTGTGAAGCCCACCGGCGAGGCTTCAGCGGTCGCCTTGAACAGGCGACGGTTCGAGAGGACGCCGAAGATCAAAGGGTGGAGCAGATACAGGCCATAGCTCGCCTCGCCGAAGAGCGTCGAGATGGGTCGCAGCCAACGCGGCACCGCGACATACGAGCTGAGCAAGACCAGCACAAAACAGGTGAGCGTCAGGCCAATTCCGCGTGGGCCGGCGAGGGTTGCTGCGTCGGTCTCTGCGGAGCCTGCTGCCAACAGGCCTAGAGACGCGAGCCAGGCCAGCCAATGGAGTGGTGAGCTGGTGCGCTCCTCGCGTTGAAGCCGCATGTAGCCGATGGCGACTCCGACGACGAAGTAGCCGACGAACGAGGCGAAGTGGGTGTAGTGAACCCAGTTGGCGACGAGGTCGCCCTTCACGGTCATCTGCACGTGCGTCACCTGAATGAGCACCGCGAGCAGAACGACCCAGGGCCGGGCCGCGCTCCGCACCAGCGCCATCACGAGCGGGAAGATCAGATAGAACAGAAACTCGATACCGAGGCTCCACCCGCCCGTCACCAACGACGTCGCGCCGGGCTCGGCCAGGCCGAACAGAAACGTCACATTGAGCAGCAGCTTCGGCCACACGTCGGCGGGGAGCGAGTTGAAGGCGAGACCGGTGGCTACAGGCCAGAGGCAGACCAGCGAGTAGAGCGGTGCAAGGCGTGCGTATCTGAGGCCGAGATAGGCCCCAAGCTCCGAGGGAGTGCGGAGCTTCTCAGAGTAGGCGAGCGCCACGCTCCAGAGAGGAGGAAGAAGGCGTACACGCCATACAAGCCCCACGCGTGGAGCTCCGCGACTTTGCCCCAACCGAGCATGTGATACGCGGCCACGCCGAGCGCACAGATGCCGCGCAAGAGATCGAAGGCGTCGACTCGAATCGAGGGCGATCGGGTCATCGGGCCTTCAGCACCGGCTCAGGTCGAAGCTCAGCAGTCGCTTCCCAGCCGCACCGGCGCGGAGGTCTGTGAGATCGAAAAAGGTGGCGCCGTTCTCGGCTTTCAAGGCGCGTAAGCACGCGAGGGTGTTCTTGAAATCGAGGTCGTAGTCATGGGCACCCACGACGCCGAAGAGCTTCTGCTCGCCTTTGATCACCTTCGCCAGCACCCGCCGAAAGTCGTCGACGAACGGCGTCTGATGCGCGCCGATCAACATCTGCACGCACAGCATCTGCGCGTCGCCGTGTCGAATGACGAAGGGAGCGCCTGGCGGTATCTGGTTGGCCTCGAGGGTCATCGCCGAGAACTCACTGCGAAACCACGGTGAGTACGAAAAGGTGAAGTCGTTGCGAAAGCCACGCTCGAGAAGAATCTCGAGCAGCTGGCGATTCAAGAACCACCACCCGCCGGCGTAGACCCCGTTGAGCTCGATGCCCTCTGCGGCGAACCAGCTCAAGTCATCGGTCACCTGCTTCAGCAGCGGCGCGAGCACGAAGTTATTGCACCGGATCTCGAGTTCCATC
>Ga0105048_10002338_pt1 | contig 30742 bp, 27 predicted proteins | sample MAT05_FD_78382 | JGI IMG/M metagenome (GOLD analysis project Ga0105048, IMG submission 78382) | Freshwater microbial communities from Lake Fryxell liftoff mats and glacier meltwater in Antarctica - MAT-05 | ecosystem: Environmental > Aquatic > Freshwater > Ice > Liftoff microbial mat | place... | reverse complement strand
TACTTAGAAAAAAGAAGCGGATTTTGAAAATCAAAAGAAATAAAAAATTGGATCTAGATTTGACACGTTTTTTTCAGGTAAAAAATAAGGCTGCTTAGGGCTAAATGTGACACCCCAAGCCTGACCCCTATTTGCTTAAGGCTTATGCATCGGGGTCAGGCTTTACAGAATTACAGTTTCTATAGGTATCTAGAGTTATTTTATTAGAAACTGTCATTCTGTCAAGTCAGACCCCAATGAAACCCTTTTTAAACAATTTAATTGATTATCAGTAACTTACACTAAGTTGATGACATTGCGCTTCGCTACGAGCTCTATATCTATGTACATATATACCCGTAGTTCCTTTGTCCTCGCAAAGCTCGCACTTTAAGTCACTACGGGCTAATATCAGTCGCCCTCCGCAAGCTCCGGGCTATAAAAAGGATAATTTAAAACAATAAAAACTAAATATTGATTCTTAATTGATTCATGATGCTTATATAGGCCTTTTCGCAATCTTCGTGTTTTAAGATTTGGCAATCTTTATGATCTGTCGAAATGAATTTATCGCCAAAATTATCTGATAAATGTTCATCCAAATCATCCAATATTATGAAACCTGAATATTCAGGATGCTCTTTTAGCCACCTGTTAATTTGACTTGCTCTGCATTCCCAGTTTTTGTAAATGAAATCTTCAAATTCTTTGTTTGAAGGAAGCGTACACGAATTTTCACTCTGTTCCATACAATTTTCTATAGTTAATTCAGAGTGCGGATAAACACAAAAATCTTTCCATTCATTAAAAGCCGGTACTTTATCGATAGTTTTATCAATAATATGCTCTGAAAATGCATGCATCGAAAAAATCTTTTTTAAAACTTCTACCGTTCTGTTTGTACGCCATGTAGAAGAAATAATAATATGTACATTTGCAACATCAGTTATTTTATGTATGAGTTGATTTAGCGAGTCGACAATCTCTTTTTTAAATAAATGGCTTTGAGCTTGGCTACAAGTATCGCAACCACGGCAATAATAAGTATGAAAACGCTCTCCGGTTAATTCCATAACTTTTTGATTCATATCACTTAAAGTCATAATAGTGAATTTATTTGGTGCTAAAACACCATCAATATCAAGAAATAGGGCAACATAGGGTTTACTTGTATCGTTTTGAAGCAACATCATTTGTATCCTTATTATTTTAGAATTTAAGCTATCAAGACACACCTATTTCAGCAACAAAAAGAAATTTTTTCTTAACTGTATCTCTTATTTCTAATTCACTGGCTTTTCTTGTAGAAATATAAAAAATAAATTATGGTGTGCTGCTTTAATCACAAACCAAAAATAGAGGTTTTTATGAAGCAAATTACAGGTCTTTTTTCAGGATATGTCTCAAGTTTAATTTGGGGAACGGGCACAGAAACAGCCGGGTCAGAAACCCTAACAAAAAATCCAGCAACTGATAAAAAAGTTACAACAATATTCACAAATTCCAACGTGACTAACCCATGCTGGAATCAGCTGCAAATTACTAATCAAGATAGATTAATTGCAGGCGAAAAAAAAGTTGTGCAATCATTTTTTACAAATTTTAGCAAACAAATAACACCCGCGAATTCAAGAACAATTGATGAACTCGGTGTTTATATCCAAACTGTGAGTTGGTATGGCGCAAGACCTTGGAATAATTTAACTTGGTTTTCCTCATTTGATAATAACAATACAGTAGGATTATTATCTTTAGATAATACAGCTCTTGGAAAATCACAATATTTACCATTAAACGGGCTGTCAAATATGGTAATACCATTAATCATCCCGTCACATAGCGTGGAAGGAGAAAATGGTTATGCATGTGTATATGAAGCTCAGCTTGGTTTAGCAGGTTTTTCACTCTGGAATATCAATTCTGCAAATCCTACAAATCTTTTTTCACAGGAAGGGTTTGAAAGTGTAATTTTCATTGGAAATTCTGATGTTATTGCGTTTAGAGAAGAAGGTAGTGTGATGGAATGGTGGGATCTTGAAACCAAATCTAAAAAATTTGCTCTTACAGGCTGGTATCAAGATGGCGGAGTGTACATGACTAATGGCCCTTTTAATTCTAAAGAAAATATTCTTTTGGCAGATTCAGGACATTTTATTTTTGGTTTTGATTTGAATTCTAAAAAATATGCTTACACCATTTATTTACAAGGTCAACAAGATGGGGTTGGAGTCTTTCATAAAGTGCTTGTAGGGAACGATTCATTTTATACTAGAGAATATTCTAGTCCTTTAGTTGATATCTTCGACATCAAAACAGGGAAGAGCCTGCATAGTTTTAAGGTTGGGGGTGCATCTGATGGTGTGAGTACCGATGATTACCCTATGTGCGTTTATGGAGATTATATTTTTGCCTTGAGCTCAGATGACCGCAAAATTGTTTGCATGTGGAACGCAAAAACTGGTGAGATTGAAAAGACATTTGAGCCTGCTAGTCAAAATATTTCAGGTCTATATGTAACAGAAGGAAGGCTTATAGCTTCTTGCTTAAAAGGTGCAACAGGCGCTAATGCTACACATGATCAAGCAGTCATTTGGGATATGAATACAGCTAAACAGCTTAAAGTTATTAATGGTGATGAAGGTTACAATATGTGGCCACAAGATATCACAGATGGTAAAATTACATTCTTTGTAGATAAAATTAACAATAATAAATTAAAAGGTTTTAAAGATTTATCATTGAAACAAGCTAAACTTGAAATAAAAAATGATACGAGCTTGCAAGATAATATCCATTGGCAAAATCCTCAATTTTTACAATTGCTTAATAATTCAATCAAGTTAGATATTTGGGATACAGAGAGTTGTGCGCATCTTGGTTCTATTCAAGAAGATTTTACTGCACCTTCAGGAAACTTTCCTTTACTTGCAAATTATGATAAAGGCAGACTTGTTGTCGATAATAGTGGCAGTGTATTGATTCAGAATTTCAATACTTAAAACTATTTGTGGTAAGACTTATAAAAAAGCGCACATTATAGCTAAAGATGAGTGCGGCCTTTTTATTTGGATTTAACTGACATGGTGTAACACTGTAAGGTAAATCCGTGCCTTTCAAACTCCGCAAAAGCTCTAGCGGTTCGACGATCGAAATCGAGTCAATATTATAATACGAACTCGATTTCGATCGATCTTCCCCTAAGGCTTTGGCGAAGTTTTAAGGGTATGGACTTACCTTACATTGTACTAGATTTAAACGTCATTAATTACAACTGAATGACCATATCTTTTTCGCGAAGTTCAGGAATTTCAAATTCTCTATTACCAATTTTAATTTTTAATGTCTTAGCTGATCCGAAGACTACATCAGTAAAAAAATGATTAAAATTTGCAGTTGCAGGGATAATCATTTTATCACCTCGAATAAAATGATACAACACCTCTGATGAGACATCGCGATAATAATTATTTGCACCATATAAAGCAGAGATATAAGAAATATTTTTCTTTGAATTCTTAAGAATACAATCAGAAATCAAAACAGGAATAGCAATATCTTCATTTGGTTTATGAGATGTAAAAATAAGTTCCCAGGTTTTTTCCATACATCTACTTGTAAAATGGTTACTGTTCCAATAGCTATCTATAGGAGTTGGAAGCCTTATTTTTGTAACGGGATCAAAAGGGGTATCAACAGTACCAACAGTGTTATTACAAAGCCAAAAATATAAATTTGAGTAAAATTCTTTTGGGAGAGTCCTGATTCGATCACGACTGACGACAAATTGTGCACAAGCTTTTTTACCTGCCATGAAATTCCCATATCCTTCAATATTTTCAAAAGTCGGAGCCATTGCAACTGGCCAAAAGCCGACTCCAATCATACCCTCGATTGGAGGCAGTTCTCTCCATACAACTTTGTTAAAATTCCAAAAACCCTTGGTTTTTGATGCAAGATACTCAAGTTCGAAGTTAGGAGAATTTAAAATATCTACCAAACTACCTTCATGGTAATCCTTATATTCATATTGATAGACTTGAATAATATTTTCCGGTAAATCATCATAAAATTCGGCTATGAATTTTAATAAATTAGTTTCAGCCTTAGCCTTATTGATAGCACTGAAAGGCTCCTTTTCAGGCTTTTCTTTTTCATAAATGATATATGGAAAATTCAGCTTTTTAGCCCATTCCACATCCCCATCATATAGATGCACAAGAACTAAAAAGCGCGTTTGTTCAGGCCAATATTTTCCATTGTTTTTTAAAGGCATCAATATTTGCTCAGATTGTGTATCTTCGCACATAACATTGAGGCAATAAGTAAAACTACAAAACAAAATTAAATATAAAAACTTTACTTTAAGCATATTGGTTAAGGGTGTGATGTATAAATTTTTTCTTCTAATGAACATTTAGGATTATTCAAATAAAAGATCTGTTTTTTTGTTGGACCTACCGAAAACAGCAAACTATTTTGTCCATTCATATTGAATGGTGGTTTAGTAAGATCTAATGGTCTATAGCCACCTACTTCAGTATTAATATTTGCCATGGGATTATAATCGTTTGTGATCAGGCAATGCTTAAACTTCTTTAACTGAGGAAGAAAAGCTAAAATTTCTTCATTTGATAAATACTGTAAAACATCTTTACAAATTAAAAGATCAGCTGCAGGTAAATCAGCATCTAAAAAGTTTTCGTTGATAAATTTTATCGATTGATTCGAATGGGACTTATTATTATTTTCTATGACGCTTTTCACGACATCATAGCCTATATAGTTACACTCATTCCAATCAACATGTTGAGAAAATTCCCAGTCGCCACAGCCAATATCCACAACACTTTCAATATTTTCATTACTTATGAAATTTTCCAAGTAAGCTCTATAGCTGACAGTATTTTCTAGTGTGGAACCATATCCTGAGCTGCCAATACCCGCCTTATTTATTCCCCAAACACCATTTTTATAGATATTTGTAAATATGGAAGTTAGTTTTTCTTTTGGGTTTTGAAATTCATATATCCAAGGCTCTTTTTCAAATTCTTCTGCAGTCTCAGCAAAAGTTATGCGACCATAAACTTCTCGATTATCAAGATATTGAGGGATCTTTTGTTTTCTTGCTGTGTCACTAAATACAACATATTCGTATCGAAAGCTTTGATCGTTATATAACATTTTATCAAGCACATCATGACGAATAAAATAGCAGCAATGTACAACCGGCAATTCTACTAAACCTTTAATGTTTTGTGATAAAATATCCAAATAATGAGGCGAATTTGCAAAATAACCGTTCTGATCTATTGCAGCATGATAATTTGAGTAGCAACTTGGGTAAGTAACTTTTAGCAAAGGTGCAACAATTGGAAGATTTGTACTCATCATTTTTTCAATTGTTGTGGGAGTTATAAAATTATCACAATCAGCAACAAAGTAGTGTGATTTATTTTTTTGTGCATAATCAACTGAATCTTGTCTGATCTTCCCTAAAACGACAAATCTTTCTGAATTCCACTCATGTTGCTTATAATTTTGAACAGGTTCTGGTACATCAGTATCGTCAAAATAAACACCGGCGTATCTATCTTTAACTTTTTCTAGCCATTCCTGTAAAATTTCTACAGTATTGTCGTTGTTGTTATTTGTGCGTATATAAAGGTAGCTTTTAGATGCTGGCCAAGTTTGTTGCTCTAAGCAAGTCAGATATAGAGGTAATGTGTGAGCCTTATCTTTTGCTAAAATAGCAATTGTCACATAATCGACAGGCTGTTCTGCATTTTTTTCTTTAGGTAGGGTTAAGCTTAGTATTGCTCCCATACAAAAAGCGCCAAGGCAGATGGAAAAGATACTTTTTTTGAATTTCATTTGATTATTCCTTCTTTTACTTAACCACTTTCCTCAAATTAAATTTTTAATTCAATAAAAAAATTAAATTTTATTCTCTATTTGAGGAAATAATGGTTAGACATATATAGTTAAGAAGATAAAGTTAAAGGATTATATGATCAATTCTTGTAAAAAATACAATGTTCAAGCATTTACACTAGATGAAAAAGTTGGACAACTGTTGATCGTTCACATTCAAGGAGAGACTGTTAATGATAATTGTCGATCTTTAATTCAAGATACAAAAGTTGGAGGGGTCATTTATTATAATTGGTCAAATGGACTTCATTCTCCAGGTCAAGTGAAAGCTCTAAGCCAGGATCTTCAAAATCTAACACTTATCAATCGCATTTCAATCCCTCTATTTATTGCAACAGATCAAGAGGGGGGTGTTGTTACAAGGCTAAAGAAAGGCTTTACTGAGTTTCCTGGGAATAAAGCAATTGCTATGGCAGGCGATTTGGTAAAGGCTGAAAAAGTAGCTTTTATCATGGGAAAAGAGATTCTTGCTGTCGGCATAAATATGAATTTAAGCCCTGTTGTCGATGTTAATATAAATTCTAAAAATCCGGTTATTGGTGTAAGATCATTTGGGAGTGATCCTCAAACAGTGATTGATTTTGGAAAAAAAATATTACAGGGTTACAAAAGATCAAACATCATGACAGTGATGAAACATTTCCCAGGGCACGGCGATACCGTAACTGATTCACATGAGGGTCTACCTGTTGTGAATAAATCGTTAGAGAGTTTGACTGAAGTAGAATTACTTCCATTTCAAAAACTAAAATTATATTCAGATGTAATCATGACAGCGCATCTTCTTGTTCCATCACTTGATCCTGATCATTGCTCAACGCTTTCATCAAAAACTCTTACCTACTTAAGAGATGTAATAGGATTTCAAGGAGTTATTATGAGCGATTCGCTAGTTATGAAAGGCGTCCTTAAAATAGATCAGACTATCGATGAGATCGCAATAAAAGCATTAGTAGCTGGTTGTGATCTATTATTGCTTGGTGGAAGAGAGCTCAACGCAAGCGATGGATTGGAATTAAACTACAAGGACATTAAACGTATACATCAATCTGTTGTAGATGCTGTAAAGCATGGTCTTATTTTAGAGGAAAGAGTAACTAAGTCTGTTGAACGTATATTAAAATTGAAGGAAAATTACTTTAATCAAGGGGCTGTTGATTTATTGCAAATGGATGTTAATGGAATGCTCTCCTCAATAGATTCAGAAACTTTGGCAAAAGAAATTGCAACTGATGCTTTAAAAATATTAAACCTTGAAACATATAACAACATTAACATTTCTGATAAAAACGTATTGATCGTTGCTCCTTGCAATTTATACGACAGGGTTCATGAAACTTCGATAAAAAAGATTGGAAAAAAAACTGAAATGTGCTTTTTTGATGCTTTTTACCCATCAGAAAAAGAAATTGAAGAGGTAAAAATTTTAAGTCGAAAGGTTGATGTTTTAATTATTTACAGTTATCAAGCATGGAAAAATCCTTTACAAGAACATCTCATTCACTCTCTTTTGAATATGCAAAAAACATCCATACTAATTGTTACAAGAGATGAGAATGATGCTGAGCTTTTTCCAAATTCTAATCTTATTATTAAAACATATAGCGATAGTGAAGCCTCACTGCAGGCTGTTAGCGACAAATTAATAGCAATTTATTCATAATTTTTTAAAGGCACTTATTTACGATTAAGATTAATAGAGAGCTCTAAAATTATTTTCGGCACCCGTTTCATGCAAAGTGTTTTATACATTTTTTATTACCAGGATTAAAAAAAATTTCTAAAAATATTTTGTTGTCTAACCGCCTAAAATAGTGTCGATCATTTTTTAATTGACATTTATCGTTAGTTAAAAAAAAATAGCCTCTAAAAGTTAAACTTTTTACCTTACTAAAAATAAATTTCAAAATAAGGAATTTCATATGAGTACTGTAGACCGCCAAATTTCAGCTGCTACGCCAGATTTAGATTATAAAAAAAATAATTTAAAATTTACAAAATCCGATGATCAACGGAAATTATTTCTTATAACTTTAATAAGCGGTGCTATTGGAGGGTACTTAAGTTTTCCTTTTGAAGGAATAAAAAAACGTCTGCAAAGAGGTGAGTTAGACCGTTTAGATTTGTACAAATTATATAATGGCAAGTTTTTAAGAGTTTTGTATCCGCGTGAACTGTTTAGAGGATCATCTGCGTTTGCAACAAGTGTAACTATAGCATCAACTGCAAGTATCACATTAAATAGCTATTTAAAAAAAAATCCTTACTACGATGAAAAATCTAAAGGTTCGGCTCTTGGTGCGGCTATTGCAAGTGGAATGATTGGATCTTTAATCGGATCTACGCCAGTTGAAAACACAATATTCATTCAGCAAGAAAAAAATGTAGGACCTCTAAAAGCAATAAATATTATGCTAAAACAAGGTATAACAAGACCTTGGGTTGGTGCAAGAGAGCTCATGTTTAGAGAAGGTGGCTTTGCAGGTGTCATGTTATGGGGTGGGCCTGCATCTCATGGTTATGTAAAACAAAAAACTGATAGTGAAGCACTTGCCGTTGTGGGTGAATTATTTGCAGGGGCAGTTGGTGCTTTACTTACACATCCAGCAGATACTCTAGCAACAGAAAGACAAAAATTTGATGGAAAAATAAGCCTGTTATCAGGTATTAAAAGGCTTTATCAGAAAGATGGTATTCACGCATTTTATAAAGGCGCTGCATTTAGAATCGGTTTATTTACAATTTGCTCTCTAACTATTCCGCGTTTTGTAAATATATTAAATCAGGGCTTGAATAATAATTCATAACTTAAAAAAACGAGAGTTTATGACTACACAAACAGAAATCTTGAAGCTGCAAAAAGACAAATCATCAAATTTATTTACAGCTGGATTTGCCCTTTTTTCAATGTTTTTTGGAGCTGGAAACCTCATATTTCCTCTATTAATCGGGCAATCGGTTGGACAAAATTGGGGATATTCCATACTTGGTCTCGGAATTACAGCTGTCATAGTTCCGTTTTTGGGTCTTGCTGGAATGATTTTTTTTGAAGCAGATTACCATCGCTTTTTTGGAAGGTTAGGCGCAATACCCGGATATTTGCTACTTTTACTTTTACAACTTATTTTAGGACCTTTTGGCGTAATTCCACGGCTCTTTACTTTGATGCACGCTATTTTGAAGCCTTATATATCAAATATACCACTTCCTCTTTTTAGTGTAGGAGTAGCAATAGCTGTTTTTTTATTTACATTCAAAAAACAAAACATCATTAAACTGCTTGGAGTTATTTTAACACCTATCTTACTAATATCTCTTGCAGCATTATTCATTTCAGGCATGACATACCCATCTCAGGGTCTGATAAATCAAACGACAGCATTAGATAGTTTTTTTGAAGGACTTTTAGGTGGATATAATACGATGGATCTAATTGCCGCATTTCTATTTGCAACAGTTGTACTGCCTTATTTTAAAAAGGACGCTGAGTTAAATAATGCTTTAGGTGATAATGAATCACTTTCTAAAAAAATATTATATTCAAGCTTAATAGCAGCAAGCCTTTTGTTATTTACATACACCGGTTTAAGCTATATTTCAGCTTATCACGGTGAAATGTCTAGTATTTACCAATCAGAAGAGCTTTTAGGAGTAATTGCTGTTAAACTGCTTGGAAATACAGGTAGTTTTGTAGCAACTATTGCAGTTGTTACCGCATGCCTTACAACTGCAATATCACTAACTTCCATTTTTGCAGATTATTTAAGAAAAGATCTTTGCAAAGATAAAATTAGTCCCACTGTTGCCTTATTTATATCTTTAATGATAACAATCTATTTTGCAAATCTTGGATTTACAGGTATTAATGCGTTTTTAAGCCCTATTTTACAAATTTGCTATCCAGGCCTGATTGTACTTACCGTTTTAAATATACTCCATTATGCGACAGGTTTTAAAATGATCAAAACACCCGTGTTTTTAACCTTCGCAACTTCCACATTTTTTTATTTATGGAATTAATGAATGAACTACGAACAGGAGAAATGAAAAGCGAGCCAGCCATCTTCTTCAATTTCTGAAATAAGCTTCCAATTTAGGCTCTTAGTCCATTTGAGATAATGCTTTCTGCCTTCCTTCAAAATTCCTGAGATGAGAGAGTCTGTAATCAGATGATGGATTGATTTAACAGAACTCCAAGCCTCAAGCTGCTCACTTTGTATCATATTCATCATGATCAGCAATGAATGTTCATTTTCTGGGGGTTGATAGTCAGACGCCATACCAAAAGAAACCAAACCTTCCATACCATTCAGTTCAGCATTTATATGTGAATGATGAATGGCATCACTATCAATATCAATGCCAAAGCTTGAAGCTGAGGCCATGGAAACTGCTGCAAGAGATAAAATACCACTTCCACATCCAATATCTAAAACGTTTCTCTTTTTACAATGGTTCCTCATTAATTTTAATACGAGGTTTGTTGTCGGATGGGAAAGATCGCCAAAGCCTGGGCCTGGGTTTAATTTAATAGGATTGAATAAGGGGTTTGAGCAGCCAAAATCTCTTAAGTCAACATGGACCATCCCATCATGAAAATTTAATCCGTGATCTTTAAATTGTTGAACCCAATCAGTTTCAGGTAGTGTGAAGGTTTCTGTAAATGTAATATGTTGATTTTTAGATATATCGAGCTCATTTTCCATGTTAGCGTAAATGACTTTAAGGCCATCATCGTTTTCACTACTGTAAAGAATTTGTAGACCTAATTGTTCTAATTCTTTCCAGGCGAGGTCAAGATCTGATTTAGGGTTGATGTGTAAGCACATGCTTTTCATAAAATTCCTGGATATCTGGTAACACTTCTCTTGCGGCTTGTTTTCCATTTTCATAAAGAGCCAATGTATGGCCATCATCAAACATACCAATAGGTTTAAGAGTAGGTCTTATGATAACATTAGCCCCATTTAAGCAAGTTCTGCTTTGTTTTAAATGGATAATTTCTGCGGACCTTGTAGCGATGCCAAATAGATGATTTGGGTGCGTTATCGGCAGAAGTTCTGCTAAGTCTACAGCAATAATCATTTTAGGAGAAAACATTTTTGCCGCGGCTACAGGGTTTGGGTCTAAAACGCCACCATCGACTAAAATCCGTCCATAAAGTTTGACAGGTTCAAAAAAGAAAGGGACTGCGCAGGAGGCATGAACTGCCGGGATGATAGGACCGCTTCCTAAATTTACAACAATACCCTCTTCCAAATCCGTTGCTACAACAAGAAATGGAATTTTAAGATCTTCGAAGTTTTTGGCTTGTAATTTTTTTTCTAAAAATCCTTTTAAGGCTCTTCCTTTACAAAGACCGTAACGACAATTAAACAAACTAATTTCAAGTAAATCTTTACGTTTTAAACTAATAAGAAAATCTTTTATTTGCTGACCATCTTGATGGTCTGCATATAATGCACCAACGACAGCGCCGGCGCTGCATCCTACAATTAAATCAATGGGGATATTAGCTTCTTGTAAAACTTCTAATACACCCACATGGAACATCCCTCTTGCACCCCCACCGCCTAGTACAAGAGCTACACCAATTTCTTTTTTTTCAAAAATAATTTTAGGTATGGCTTTTGGATATTGCTCAAATCGGTAATGTGATTGACGGCAGCTAGGAAGTGACAACAATGTAAGAAAAACAAGCAGAATTTTGAATGCGTGATGCATAAATAAGAGTTTTGAAGTCATAATTCTTAATTTTATTCCATTTTAGTATAAATGAAAAGATAATTTATAGAAATAAACGGACTTGACAAATTCACCAATAGCTACTAAAGTTTTACAAAAAAACTTACTCGAGGTCATATGAAAGGAATTGTGTTAGCAGGAGGCAGCGGAACTCGTCTACATCCCTTAACTTTAGGGGTTTCAAAGCAGTTATTACCTATTTATAATAAACCATTAATTTATTATCCTTTATCTGTTTTGATGCTTGCAAACATTCAAGATATTTTAATAATTACAACACCAGAAGAGCAATTTCTTTTTAAACGTCTACTTGGAGATGGCTCTAATCTTGGACTTCGTTTAACTTATGCAGTACAAGAAAAACCAAATGGTCTTGCAGAGGCTTTTATCATTGGCGAGGAATTTATCGGTAAAGAGCCTGTTTGTTTAATTCTTGGCGATAATATTTTTTACGGCAATCATTTAGCTCCCCTACTTGAAATAGCAAGAACAAGAAAAGTTGGTTGCACTCTTTTTGGATATGAGGTTAAAGCTCCTGAAAGCTACGGGGTTGCAGAAATGGGCGAACATGGAAAAGTGATATCACTTGAAGAAAAACCAAAACATCCAAAATCTAATCTTGCAGTCACAGGTCTCTATTTTTACGACAATCAAGTAGTTGAGATTGCAAAAAAATTAAAACCATCTCCAAGAGGTGAGCTTGAAATTACTGATGTCAATAAGGAATATTTGAAACTTGATCAAGTCTATATGAATATTATGGGGCGAGGCTTCACATGGCTTGATGCTGGCACTTATGAGGGTTTAATGCAGGCAAGCCAATTTGTTCAGGTTATTGAAGATAGACAAGGTCTTTGCATTGCAGCTTTAGAAGAAATAGCTTATCATCAGAAATTTATCAGTCAGGAACAATTAAAAGTATTAGGACAGCGTCTTGGAAAAAGTCCATACGGTCAATATTTAACTGCCATTGCTTCGTCAAGTTTAAAATAAAAGAGCTTTAAGTCTTACTAATTAAGGGTTTACATCATGATAAATTTAAGAAACGCTAAAAATATATTAGTCACAGGCGGCGCCGGATTTATTGGTTCTGCTTTTATACGCTATGTACTAAAAGAAGTTCATGGGTTTGACGGGTTAATCGTAAATTATGATCTTTTAACGTATGCGGGTAACCTTGAAAACTTAAATTCTGTAGAAAATGATCCGCGCTATTGCTTCACTCAAGGCGATATCATGAATGAGGCTTTAGTCGAGCATCTTTGTCTTGAACATGAAATTGATACAATCATTCATTTTGCAGCAGAAAGTCATGTTGATAGAAGCATACTTGGGCCAAAAGCATTTCTTGAAACAAATATCATGGGTACTTTTCATTTGCTGGAAGTTGTTAGAAGAAACCCATCCATTCATTTTCATCATGTTTCAACAGATGAAGTTTATGGATGTTTAGGAGAAACAGGCTTTTTTACTGAAGAGACCCCCTACAGCCCAAATTCACCCTACTCAGCATCAAAAGCCTCATCTGATCATCTTGTAAGATCGTATGGGGAGACTTACAAAATCTCAAGCTGTATTTCAAATTGTAGCAATAATTATGGACCGTATCATTTTCCTGAAAAATTAATCCCGTTAATGATTTTAAATTGTCTCGATGAAAAGCCCCTTCCTGTATATGGTAATGGGACAAATATAAGAGATTGGCTTTATGTTGAAGATCATGTAGCAGCACTATGGAAGTTACTAAGCTGTGGTAGAAAAGGAGAAACTTATAATATTGGCGGTGAGTGCGAACTTCGCAATATCGATCTTATCCACATCATTATTCAACTGTTTGCTGATCTAAAAATCAAGGAAAAAAATGTTCTTGAAAATTTGATTCATTTTGTTACAGACCGTCCAGGGCATGATTTTCGTTACGCAATTGACTGCACAAAAATTAAAAATGAGATGGGATGGGCGCCTACATTAAATTTTGATGAAGGTATTAAAAAAACAATTCATTGGTATTTGGAAAATCTTGGGTGGGTAAAAAATATTCAGTCCGGTAATTACAAAGAATGGATGGAAAAACAATATGGAAACAGGCTTGCATGATTAAACAAGATTCAATCATCGTAATAGATGCAGATCATATTCAAAAAGGCTATTTGTCTGATGTTTATAGAAACCGCGAATTATTTTATTTTCTAGCTTGGCGAGACATTATTGTCCGCTATAAGCAAGCCTTTTTTGGTGTGGCTTGGGCTGTTGTCAGGCCGTTACTCAACATGTTTGTCTTTACGCTCCTTTTTAACCGCATTGCAAATTTACAATCGGGTGATGTCAATTATTCCTTATTTGTTCTTGCAGGCATGTTGCCGTGGCAGTTTTTTTCAGGCTCTGTGATTGATACGAGCAATTCCTTACTGACAAATGCAAGCTTGATTACCAAGACTTATTTTCCGCGTATTATTATTCCTATTGCGATGCTTGGAGTTCATTTCCTTGATTTTATTGTGGGTTTTATCTGCCTGATTATTTTAATGCCCCTATTAGGTTTTTTGCCTAGTTTTTCATTACTAGCATTACCCATCTTTATTATGCAGTTATTGATGTTAAGTTGTGGAGTTGCTTTTTGGTTATCTGCTATCACTGTCCAATTTCGCGATGTGCGCTTTATTGTCCCTTTTTTAGTGCAGTTTGGCGTTTTTATTTCACCTGTTGGGTACTCAAGTGATGTGATCCCTGAAAAATGGAAATGGCTTTATTTTATGAATCCGTTAGTTGGCATTATTGATGGGTTTCGTTGGTCATTTTTTGAAACAGCCTCAATAGATTTGATTTATTGCATCATCAATTCGATGATCATGACTCTGGTTATTTTTATCTCAGGGTACTTATATTTTCGTAAAAAAGAACGTAACTTTGCAGATAGTATATAATTATGACAAACATTATTGAAACAGAAAACCTGTCTAAAAAATATATCATTTCGACTCGTTCTCAAACGGGTTATTCAACTTTGGTTGAAACAATGGCAAGATCTGCGATCAATTGCTTTAAACGGTTAAGACACCCATTTAAAAGCAACAGTCAACCAAAACAAGTACAAGAAGATTTTTGGGCTTTAAAAGATATTAACATCGAAATTAAAGAAGGCGACCGGATCGGGATTATTGGCAGAAATGGCGCTGGAAAATCAACTCTCTTAAAAATTTTATCGAGAATTGTGAGCCCAACAGCAGGAAAAATTAAAATTCGTGGAAGAGTTGCAAGTCTTTTGGAAGTTGGAACCGGCTTCCACCCCGAACTTACAGGTCGGGAAAATATTTTTTTAAACGGTGCCATTCTTGGAATGGGACGTCTTGAAATTCAAAGAAAATTTGATGAAATCGTTGCATTTTCTGAAGTGAATAAATTTTTAGATATTCCTGTGAAACGTTATTCGAGCGGTATGGTCACGCGTCTTGGATTTGCAGTTGCAGCGCACCTCGATCCTGATCTTTTAATTGTCGATGAGGTTTTAGCTGTCGGCGATGCGCTATTTCAGCAAAAATGTTTAAAGAAAATTGGAGAAATGGGTGACAGCGGTCGAACTGTTATTTTTGTAAGTCACGATGTTGGCTCTATTCTTTCTATTTGCAATAAAGGTTTTTATCTTGCTAATGGTACCGTGGCAGCCCAAGGGCCAATTGAGTCTTGTGTAAATGCCTATATGCGCACATATAGCCTGCAAACATCTGCCTGGAATGGTAATGTTGGCGATGAGCATATTCGTTTTTATAATGCATCCCTCACCTCATCAAATCAAACAAAAGAATTCTTTTATCAGGGAGAACCTACAAGTCTTCAGATTGAATACGAAATTATGAAACATTCACAAGATTTAATTTTAGGTGTCGGTATCTGGAATCAGCGCAATCAGCTAATAGCAAGATCGCATACAACAGATGATATAGCAAATCACCATCGTTATATCAAAAAAGGCAAGCATAAATTAACTCTTCATATAGATTCAGGGATGTTTCATGAAGGTGATTATTTTATTAAAATTGATTGCGGACTTCATAATCAGAAAAAAATCATCTCTGATTCGATTGTCTTAAAATATCCGATTTATGTGAGCGATAAAAGCACAAGAGATGGGCATCTATCAGAAAGAGACGGTATTTTTCTTGGAAAAAATTGGGATCTATTAAGCAATGAGGTTTCAATATAGTGACTATAGACATTTTAATGGCCACTTATAATGGCGAAAAATACCTTGACACACAAATTAATTCGATTTTAAACCAGACAGAGCAAAATTTTCGTCTTTTAATTTGTGATGATCATTCCAAGGATGGAACAAGAGAATTGATAGAAAAATTTATCAGAGAACATCCTTCTAAAATTTTTATTGTGAAATCAGAAAAAAATCTTGGGGCAAAGGCAAATTTTTCATTTCTTATGCAACATGCAACAGCTGATTATATCATGTTTGCAGACCAGGATGATTTTTGGCAGGAAGAAAAAATAGCAAAAACTTTAAAAGAAATGAAGCGTCTTGTAGACTTTTATGGAAATGAAACCCCTTTACTTGTTCATACTGATCTTACGGTAGTAGATAAAAATTGTGCAGTTATTGACAATTCCTTTTGGAAATATTCAAACTTGAAAGTCTTTTCCTATAAAACAACTAATCGATTTTTGATACAAAATGTTGTGACTGGTTGCACGATGATGATTAATCAACCTTTATGCAAACTTGGGTCTCCTGTGCCCCAAGAGTCTTTTATGCATGATTGGTGGATTGCTTTAGTAGCTTCTACATTTGGAAAAATTGGGTTGGTCAATGAGGCAACAATGTTATACAGGCAGCATGGCTCAAATACTCTTGGAGCGAAAAAGTTTGCTTCTTTAAATTTTATAAAAGAAGGTTTAAAAAGATTCTGGAAAAATGATCCCAGTTTTCAAGACCAAGTAAAGGCTAGAGTTTCTCAAGCTAAAGTTCTATTGGAAAGATATCAGAATCAATTAAGCAAACATCATATTTGCTTAATTAAAGATTACATTCATCTTCAAGAGTATTCATGGTTTAAAAAAAGAAGAATTGTTCTAAAGCATGGGTTTTTTAGAAGTGGGTTCTTAAGAAACTTTTTTACATTTTTTCTGAAGCTAAGACCGTAGGGTAGCATGTCTTTTACATTCTCCTTATCAAACTTTAGATCTTATGCCTTTTTGATTCCTTATTTTGTCATGATTATGACAGGGCTATTGCTCCCATCAGATGGAAATCATGGAATCATGACACCAAAGAGCTTGTCTTTCTTAGGCAGTATCTTTTTTTTCATCGTCCATCTAGTGACAAGAGATAAAATTTCACTTTATCAGGCGAAAGTTTTAAGCTTTTCAATATTTTTTGGTAGTTTTTTATTAATTTGGCTTTTTTTAGGGTTGGATGATGATCAGACAAACCATTCTGCCCCTTTTGGACAATTCAAAATTTTTGTCATAACGCTATCGTTTGTTATCATGACACTCTATATTGCAAATGAATTGATAAGGCCCGAAAGTATCATCAAAATGATGATCCTGACTAACTTTGCCTATTCGGTGATTAAGCTATTTTTAATTATTTTAAATATTCTAAATATCATTAACTTGTTTGCCATTATGGAAATGCTTGATATGCGTTTCATGAGTATGGAAATGGCATCTGGGTTTTCAAGGTTTCAAACATCTGTTGATATTGCCACGCCTTTTTTTATACTTTTTGTTCTACAGTCTGATAGGTTAAATCTTAAATTTACTACCGGCTTTAAATATGCTTACTGCCTTATTTCTGCCATCTCTATCATATTTAGCTTTTCACGATTTTTGATGGGTGTTGCTTTTTTAAGTGGCATTCTTTTTGTGGCCACTTTAAATAAAACTAAAATTTTAAGAGCTTTTTTTATTATTTTAGCATTTCTTGCATTATTTGTTTGTCTTGTGGGTTTTGATCTGGTGTCAACCATGATTGAAAGACGTTTTTTTAGTAATGATAACTATTATTCTGATTTAACACGTACACAACAAATTGATGCTCTGATTGAACAGTTTTTCAAAGCCCCTTACTTTGGTATGGGTCTTGGGGGGTATGTTAAAGATTTTATTCGCGATCCCGGCATTCTTTATTCTTATGAAGTCCAGTGGGTTGCTTTTTTGATGCAATTTGGAATATTTGGTTTAGGTCTCCTCTTAATACCTGTTGGTTTTATTTGCTCTCAATTTCTTAACTTTCCGTTTTCAAGGGTACGCATTTCATTTTTATGCTTATTTCTTGTCTTTCTTTTATCAGGGTTTACAAATCCTTTCTTGATATCGCTTGCAAGCGGTATCGTCTACTCGATTTTCCTATTAGCTGCTACAATCCTGAACCGTGATGAGCGTGGATTTGTAGCTTAAGAGGGGGTTAGCTTGAGTTTGTTTCTTTAGGGTTTTAACCCTAAAGTTTAATGCAAAAACTATTTATCGCCTTGCAATGTTTCAAATAAAAACCAGACGCGTCTTTCGGTTTCATCAATAAAAACTTCTAAAAAACTAGCTGTTGCAGAATCATCGTGCTTATCGGCTACTTCATGGGCTTTTCGCATATTGACAATCATTTTTTGATTATCTTTTAGCAAAATTTCAACCATTTTTTTAGCCTCTAAAAACTCCTCATCAGAATCTTTAATGGTCTGCAAACTTGCGATATGATGAATAGAACGAATTGTTATTTTCCCAAGTTTTCGGACCCTTTCTGCAAGCACATCAATGGTTGCAAAAATCTGACCTGCTTGCTCATCAAATAGAAGATGATAATCTCTAAAATGAGATCCTGAAAGATGCCAATGGTAATTTTTAGTTTTCACATATAAAGCAAAAGCATCTGCAACTAAAGGATTCAAAATGTCTGCAATAGCCTGACGACCTTTTTCAGGTAAGTCACTTGGTGTCATTAATTTTGGTGAAGTCTTTTCATTTTTCATATTAGCTCCTATTTTTTTAAATTTTAAATAACAAATCTAGCATACACTTGTCAATTCATTTATTTAATAGTGTCCAGACGCTTCACCTCAAATTCGCGTATTTTAATCTTTATTTTCCTAGCCAACATTAAAAGTGGCTAATTTTTTAAAAAATAAATGCACGAATCTAGAGTTTCGTGATTATAAATAGATGTAATTTACAAAAAAGATGAAATGGCTTGAAAATGACTCTGCGACTTTAAAGTCTCTTTGGGCTTCGCGTTTCAAAAATAATACTCTTTTTCTCCACACAAACCTTACATCAGAGATTTAAAAGCCTCAGGGAAATGATCTATGATGTCAGATGCGATCATGCAATACGATGTTTTTTCTTCAGCCGCGATTTCACCGGAAGCACCATGTAAAAAGGTGCCAAAAAGTGCAGCTTCATGGCATGTCAATCCTTGAGCTAGTAACGAGGCAATAAGACCTGTTAGCACATCGCCGCTTCCTGCCGTTGCCATTCCTGGGTCACCCATTAAGTTGATATGTATTGTTTGGGAAGGGGAGAAAATAAAAGTAGGCCCCCCTTTAAGAACAAGGGTTACGATATGTTTGTCGACAAAGGCTTGACAAGCATCTAAAAATGTCATATTAAGCTTTTGCTTTGTATCAAATCCGAGCAGTCGCTCCATTTCTCCTTTATGGGGAGTTAAAACGACATTTTTTGGTAACTTTATTTTACTTGTTGATAAAATATTTAATGCATCTGCATCTATTACACATGGTTTTTTAATTTTAGGGAGGATTTTTTTTAGGAGTTTGCAAGTTTCAGGCTCAAGTCCGATTCCTGGCCCAATAAAAGCAGCTGTTGCTTTATTAATTTTTTCAATGATTAACAAATGATCAGTTGCATTATAAGGTATTTTTATAAGCTCATTTAACGAATTCTCGAGCTGATTTTCTATATTTTCATTATAAAAAAGCTTTACAATACCGCTTCCGGATTTTAAAGCAGCGGTCGAAGATAAAATCGCAGCGCCAGACATCCCTGAAGAGCCTGCAAGGCCTACTACAAAACCAGCTTCATATTTGTTGCGGTTTCGTACAATTTGAGGCATTAGTGATTTTGCTTGTTGTATATCTATAGTTATAAAATCAGCTTTTGATTCTTTAATGTATTTAAAGGGTAGTCCAAAGTCGACATATCGCAGTTTCCCGACATAATTCCAACCATCTTCTAAAAAGAAACCTGTTTTTGGAAGCCCTAAGAATGCTGTTTCATTTGCGATAATAGTTTCTTCGGAGGCAATGCCTGAATCGCCATTAAGTCCTGATGGGATATCAATTGAAACGATAGGGAGTTTTGAATGGTTGACTTTAAAAATAATTGAGGATAATGAACTTTCAATTTTTCCTTTAAATCCTGTTCCAAAAATTCCGTCTATTATTAATCCATTCAAAGGAAGAATTAAATCATCAGGCGATAAAACTTCTTTAACAAGGCCGCCTGCATTAAAAAATTTAGTTTGATTGATTTGACATAGCTCACTGCAATTTTTAAAGGGGAAGAGTTGCAACGCATCTACGTTATAGCCCATCGATAAAAGATGAATGCCTGCAACATAGGCATCCCCTCCATTATTACCTTTACCGCAAAGAAGAGTGACTTGGTTTTTAATGTCATGACGCTCGATATAGGCATGTGCAAGGCGCGCTACCTGACAGCCGGCCTCCTCCATAAATTCGGCATCTACACCACCAGAAAAAAGAGCTTTTGACTCAATTCTAGACATCTCAAAAGATGTGACAACTTTCATAAATGTTCCTCTTTAATAACTCGTTGCATTAAATATTGAACTGCTTCTTTAGGTGGCATGCCATCATAAATAATTTTGTAAACTGTTTCAGTAATAGGCATTGAAATATTCAATTCTTTGCTAATTAGAAGCACTGAGCCGCAAGTGTATGCGCCTTCAACAACTTGGTTGATTTTTTCTTTGGCTTGCATCGTTGTCATACCTTCGGCTAAAAGAAATCCAAAGCGATAGTTACGGCTCAAACTTGAGCTACAGGTCACGCAAAGGTCACCCATCCCGGAAAGGCCGTTAATTGTATCAGCTTTAGCACCCTTTGCAACTGCTAATTTTTTAATTTCATGTAAGCCTCTTGTCATGAGCGCAGCTTTTGCGCTATTCCCCATCTGAAGGCCTTCTGCAATTCCGCATGCGATGGCAATAATGTTTTTTAAGGCGCCTCCATATGAAACACCTAAAATATCTGCATTTGGATAAACACGAAAAGTAGGTGTTTGAAAAGTCTCTGAGAGCTGCATCATCACTTCTTGATTAAATCCGGATCCTACAACTGATGTAGGTAGTCCTTTAATAACTTCCGAGGCATAACTTGGACCGCTAAGTAAACCAATTTGGGGACGGACACATTCACCTAAAGTTTCAATGACAACTTCCGGCAAAATAAGCCCTGTATTTTGCTCAATCCCTTTTGAAGTTAAAATAATTGGACAACTCGGAATTTTTATAGATTTTACTTGTTCAAACACAGGTCTGATGCCGGCTGATGTGACCGATTCGACAAGCATGTCAATCCCATCTAAAGCCTCATTTAATGAAGTTGTGAAATGCATATTGCCTTTAGCATGGTGACCTGGCAAAAATGGATGCTCTTTAAATTCATTCAAATTTTTTGCAAGTTCAGCTTTTGTTGTCCAAGAGACAACTTCATAGCCTTTATTGCTAAGCAACAGGCTAAGACAAAAACCAAAGCTACCAGTACCTAAATATCCAATTTTCATTTAAATTATCCTTCAATATAGTGTTTAGAGGGAAGTGCTTTTCCTTTCCATTTGTTTATCAATTCATCAGTTGGATAATAAAAATCCTGGGCTATTTCAAAAGGTTTTATAAATGGATCTTTTCTTCCTGTTATCTTACTAATTGTCTTATAATCAAGTTCTTGAGATTGTTTTTGCAAAGTTTCCAGGCTATGGTTTCCAGATAAATTTTTAAGCGGTGCAAAACAATTTTTCCTCGAATATTCGATTACCTCGATATGTTCTGCCAACGGCAATAAGTCAAAAATAAATTTTTCAAACTTCCAACCATTTGGAAATGTTGGTTTAATCGTTTGAGCATTCTCATCAAGAAAAGGTAGTGCTTTTAAAGCTTTATGCAATGGCATAGTCTCTTGATGTACAGCAATTTTCTTAATAAAATCCATAGAAAAAGAAAAAAGGCTGATATTTGCAAACAGATGTTTTAAATTGCCGTTGCTATCTTTGTCAAAACGCTCTTGATCGCTGAGTTCGGAATATTCCAAAACTTTAAGCTTATCTCTCTCTCTGACTAATATTCCAACGTTTTCCTCAGGACTCTCCCTTTTTATGCATTTTACAACAATTTCTGCTTTTTGACGAGATTGAAACGCTAAAATTTTAGAATCAAAGGGATCTGCAAGCGGATTATCAACTAATACGAAATTCACAAATCTAACACCCTTATTATACCATTTATCAAAGATACCGGATTCATAGAATGTTTTAAGAGAGCCGCCATTACCATCTGGCCCCCTAGCAATAGTGAAAGGATTTTGGAGAAAAAGATTGCCTTCCAAATTTAAAAAGGGCAAGTTTTTTTGGGAGAAAAATGAAATTTGTTTAAGCGAAAGACCAAAATAGTCGTTGTTTTTGAAAAAAAACTTCACTTCTTTGTCGTTTTCTTCTGAGGTCATGATGGCAAGTTGTAAAGATCTGTTTGCAAGCTTCGTTGCAGCAACTGTTTTTTCTGCAAAAATTTGAAAAAGACTTTTTAATTTTACTGCAGAAACTGGAAATGTTCCTTTTGGTCCATCAAATTGCAATCTGGAACCTTGACCACCAGCTACGAGTAAACAACCAAGTTTGCCATCAGCTATTAATGTTTTCCCAAGATCTGGATCTATATCCTTTTCCTTAGCTGCATTTGTAAAGGGAGCAACTTCTTCTCTTTGGTCAGTTCTATTTGTTAAAACTAAAGCTTGTTGCTGTTTAAACGTCTCAATTTCAAGAAGATCGACTTGGTTTAGAAGCGAGGCTTTTTCACAGGGGATCAGTTCTTCAAAAAACTGAAGAAGATGCTCTTGCTTGATTTCTTGTAATTTAGTAAAAGCTGCGTCGTAATTCATAAACTTTCCATTTAAAAGTTTTAAGATTATTTCATATGCCAATTTCAATTTTACAGCAAAGAAATTTAAAAAGCATAAATACTTCCGAAAGCAAGAATTCAGGTTGAAATTTCCTTTGTCTGTCATTTGAAATGACGGTTTTAAGGTCAAAACCTTTCATTGACATTGACATTTACAGGTGTCTTTATAAATCCTATTATTAAATTAGAGGTATGTGATGGATAAAAATATAATCAAGCAAGTTATTTTAGAGCAGGCAAGCTTAAAAAAAAATCCTTTTTAGTGATCCAAAGAGAGAAAATACCACTTATTGATGCTCTGGTACCTCTTCCTCATGCCATCATCATTTCCGGAATACGCAGATGTGGAAAATCAACCTTAATTCAACAAGTCTTAAAAAAACACTTTATAGATGATATTTATTTTGTTGATTTTGAAGATGAGCGTTTTGTCAAATTTACAGCTGAAGATTTCAATTCTTTATATCAAGTACTTATCGAACTCTATGGATTAAAACGTGCATTTTTTTTCGATGAAATTCAAAACATTGAGGGGTGGGAACTTTTCCTTTGTCGATTACATAGCGAAAAAAATAAAATATTTATTACAGGATCAAATGCATCATTTTTAAGTTCTGAATTAAGTACTCCTTTAACCCGGAGACACATTATAGTTAAACTTCTTCCATTTTCATTTAAAGAATATTTACAATATCATCAGATTAAAAATGATGAAAATAGTTTTTTAATTACCCAAGAGAGAGGAATTATAAAAAAAGAATTCAATGAATTTTTAGAAAATGGCGGAATGCCTGAATATCTTGAGCACAAAAACCCTTTAGTACTTCAGGCAGTTTATGAAAATATATTATATAAGGATGTTATCGCTCGCTATGCAATAAAGGAAGTTAAAGCCATTCGAGAGTTAACATTGGAACTCCTTTATCTTATGAAAACATCAAAAAAAATTTAGATTTAGGTAGTGTCAACACAGTTAAAAATTACATTCATTATCTTGAAAATGCTTATTTAATTTTTACATTAAATCGTTTTTCATTTTCTCTTTTAACACAAACTCTTTCACAAAAGAAAGTTTACGCTATTGATACAGGATTTGCTAAGCAAATAGCTTTTCATTTTTCAAAAAAACAGGTAGATATTTAGAAAATATTGTCTATCTAGAGCTCAAGAGAAGATATAAAGACATTTATTATTATAAAACTAAAGATAATTTCGAAGTAGATTTTATTGTTCAAGAAGGTACAAAAATTTCATATCTTTTTCAAGTGATAGAAAGTTTAAGAGATCCTGAGGTAAAAGAAAGGGAATTTAAGGCTTTAATTCAGGCAATGAACGAACTTAAAGTAGAAAAAGTAGTAATCCTATCTCAAGATGAAAAACCAGCCGATCCAAAATATCCGGAAATAGAAGTTAAAGCTATTTATCATTGGCTTTTAAAGTCATGAATCTTTAGCCAGTACGAAGCTGTAGATAATAGATATAATTAGAGTTGCAATTTAATAGAGATTATCGTATAATTAGATTTTTAATTTACAACGATTAAAGGTAATAATGTTTAATTTTAGTCAAAAAATCTTTATTAGCTATGTTACAGTATTTTTGCTGTTTATATTTTTCATGGTTCCTTTTTCAAGCCAAATTGTTCAGCGCATTACGAATAAGGCTATGGAAGATAGAGCCGATGATTTAATTGAAAAAATTGAATCTGCTCCAAATAACGATGCTATTATCAGAATGTTAAAGGAATTAAAAGGCACTATTTTTTTTAGAATGAGTGTCATTACCGATGAGCGAAAGGTGTTGTATGACTCGAGAATAAAGAGACTTGTCGGACCAAGATTTAGTCAGGAATATGTTGTAAATCACCCTGAAGTATTAGAAGCATTTAAAACAGGCCTTGGATATAACGAAGATTACTCTGATTTATTGGCTCAAAAATTTGCTTATATGGCAAAAGCATTTGATTTTCATGGCAAAACATATATCATGAGAATTGCCTTCCCGTATAATTATGTAGCAGAATTAACCAAAGACTTAAAAGTCTCCTTTATTATTGTCGCAACCCTTGTCTTGCTACTTTTTAGTTTAATGACATGGTTTGCTATCCACTATCTTACAAAACCAATTCAGCAAATTATTTACGCAATTAAACCTTATCAAGAGGGTCTTGAGCCACATATCCCAGAAATTCAATTAAAGGCAACAAGCAGCACTGATGAGTTTCAAAAGCTTGCTCAAACTTTAAATTCTCTTTCCATTAAAATAAGAAATCACATCGGTATGATCACCCAAGAGAGGGATTTAATTGAAACAGTATTAGAGTCGCTTTTAGAAGGTGTTGTGGCAGTTGATGATAAGATGCAAGTGACTTATGCAAACAGCATGGCGCTAAAACTAATGGGCCTTTTAAGGGAAGAATTAATAGGGAAAAACTTTAAGGAAAGTCATCAAAATGAATGCTATACACTTCTTTTAAATTGTCAAAAAGATAAAAAAGTATTGGAAGAGACTCTTCGAATTGCAACAGATAATCAAAAGGTTTTCTTAGATCTTGTAGCATCACCAACAAAAGATAATAAAGGTGCAATTCTTGTCCTTCAAGATCAGACCGCGCATCATAAACTTTTAGCTATGCGTAAAGATTTTATAGCGAACGCCTCCCATGAACTTAAAACGCCGCTTACTATCGTTCGCGGCTTTGCAGAAGCTCTGCATGATAACCCTGATTTACCAAGAGATGTATGCGAAGATATCACTGAAAAAATGGTACGTAATTGCGAAAGAATGAACCATGTTATCACTGATTTGCTAACTCTTAGCGATGTAGAGAATATTCCGGAATCAAGAATGCAATCTTTAGATTTAACAGAAGTTTTGGATAAATGCTGTAAAAACGTAAACGAAGCTTATCCGAACGCTAAGATTGCTTTAAAAAATAGCTCAAATCAGGAGATGATGTTTATTGGGGATCCTTATCTATTAGAGCTTGCATTCAATAACCTGATTGAAAATGCTGCTAAATATTCAAAAGAATTACCGGAAATTAATGTTAATTTGGAAAAAGTAGATCATAAAATAAAAATTACTGTTTCAGATAATGGAATCGGGATTCCAAAAGAAGATTTAGAGCATATTTTCGAAAGATTTTATACTGTGAATAAAGCTCATTCCCGAAAACTTGGAGGCTCTGGGCTTGGACTCTCAATTGTTGAAACAATCATCACAAAACATTTTGGAAAAGTCAAAGTATCATCTGAAATAAATAAAGGTACAACCTTTACGGTTTTACTTCCTTTCCAAAAATAGATATTAGACATTATAAAATTTTAACATAACGTTTGCGTAGTTATTAGTTTATTTAATTAATGTTTTGTATTAAAATGAATTTAAGATTAATTAATTTTCTTAATAAAAATAGGTTTTATGTATTTTTTTAATTCAAACAGTTGTAATAATCAGACAAGTTATCCGCAACAAAAAAGCCAATCCTATTCTTCTAGAATAAATAAAGATCGTAATACTGTTTTATTTAATAAAGTCTTAAGCACAGCCTCTCCTGAAGTAAAGGAAGTATTTTATAAAAGAAATGAGCAAACAAAAAAAGATTAAGTAATTAACAAAAAAACCAGATAATTAATAATATTTAATTATTATCTTTGATATTTTTTAAGAATTTAGATAAAGTTAAATCAGATGTAAAAAAAGGAGTTTTTCATGAATACATTTCCTTCGATAAGCGACTATAATAATAAAAATTGTACAAGTTTTCCTCAAAAAGAAAAATGCCAGTCTTACTCTTCCAAAGTGAATAAAGAACGTAACACTGCTTTACTTAACAAAATCCTTAGTACGGCCTCACCCGAAGTAAAGGATGAGTTTGATAAAAGAAATGAAATGAAATAATTGTTGAAAAACTAATCATTTTGACTTTTCAAGAAGTTGATTTTTTCGTTGATTATAGTAGTTCGACTATCAATCTCTTCTAGAGAATTACGTATTTCTGTTAATTCTGTACTAATGGATAAAACAGCAACGAATTTTTCTATACCCGGTATTTTATGCCTAGGTGAAATAGCATCGTGAGCAAAATTAGATTTTTTCGAATTTCGTTCGATTCTAGCATCTCGAATTCTTAATGCACCTTTTATACGAGCTTCAGGATTCTTTAATTTTAAGGTATTTACAAGAGTTATTGTTAATGCTTTCTTTTTGCCAAATGAATATTCTAATTTTTTAATTTCTTCATCAACTTCATTTTTTTTATCTAGAGATAAATTTAGTGCTAAATTTTTAAGTTCATTTATTTTAATTTCTATAAGAGGGATAGAGTCATTTAAGACACCATCTGCTTCATCTCCTGAAATCGTCATCATTTTATCATAAATAGTTATACTAGCAGTTAAAGCTACAACCCCAATCAAAATAGTCAGATACTGTGTTTTTCCAGCTTCTGAAGTAGGATTGTATTTATCAAGAATTGTAACAAGTCTTGAGACTACCGGAGCCATGACAACAGGATTTATTTCACCTGTTTCTTTATGATTTTCAATTAATATGGCTAGACTATGAGCTACCTCTATTGATTGATTTAAATAAGCTAATTCACTACTGGTTAAAGAATTAAAGTTTTTACCAACCTCTTCTATCTGATTTTTTGTGACGCCTAAATGGTTTTCATATAGTTTATATAAAGCTTTGGCTTCTTCATTTGCAGATTCAATTTCGCTCTTAGGAATTAATTCCTCAGTCTTAATATTAGACTTATTTAATAAGGCTTGAAATTCATTTTTCATTTCTAGAAAGTCAGCTTTTAATTTTTGATTTTCACTTTTCATTTCTAAAAATTCGCTATCTCTTACACGATCTTTATCAGTCAAATCTTTAATTTGTGATGTCAAATCATCAAATGAAGGTTGATTAAGTCTGAATGTTTCCATCAGTTTTTGTGTGTCGATTGTTGCCTTTGATTTTTTAGTATCAATCACGGGAGGAGTAACCTCATAATTCATAAGAAAATTAAGTTTTTGATCAGGGCTTAGTTCACTAGAAATTTTTTTTTTTTCAGAAATTCCAAGTTTTAATTCTCGTTGACTTAAATAATTATCGACTTTATTCGCAACCTTCTGCCTATTTTTTGTTGAATCGGAAGGTTTCACATTTTTAGTAGGATCAGAATTAATTTTTGCATTCTGATCTTTTGGTTTTGTTGTATAATAAGATTTCGGTAAAGGATTGTTGTGAGGGATCTTGTTAAAAAATCTATTAACATTGATATAAAACCTCGATAAAGTTAATTAAATTAGTAATAAAACCTTTTGTTTATTATTAAATAATTTTATAGTTTTATTAAAATATATTTTTATTAAATTTTTATAAATAGGTAGGATCTTTCCTGGTTAACCTATTTACAAAAAATGTAATAGATATTTTCCTTTTAAAAAAAAGGTCAAGCAGTCAGGATGAAATTTTAAAATCACCATTTAAGTTTTTATCATGACTGAGCCCAATTTAAAAGAAATATCTGAAAAAATTGAGAAAGAATCTCAAAAATTTGACCTCGTTAAACAAGAGATTGGCAAAGTTATTGTAGGTCAAAAAGAAATGGTCGAGAGTTTGCTCGTAGCTCTACTTGCAGATGGGCATTTATTGCTTGAAGGGTTACCAGGACTTGCAAAAACCTTGACTGTCACAACCCTTGCAAAAATCATAAACGTTGATTTTAAACGTATACAATTTACTCCTGATTTATTACCGGCAGATTTGATCGGTACATCCATCTATAATCAAAAAGAATCTCAATTTAGCGTAAGTAAAGGCCCTGTTTTTACAAATATATTACTCGCAGATGAAATAAATCGAGCTCCTGCAAAAGTGCAATCAGCCCTTTTGGAAGTCATGCAGGAAAAACAGGTCACAATCAGTGGGCAAACTTTTAAAACAGGAACCCCATTTTTAGTACTAGCTACTCAAAACCCGATTGAACAAGAAGGAACATACCCTCTTCCTGAAGCCCAAACTGATAGATTTATGCTTAAAATTAAAGTTGATTACCCAAGCTATGATGAAGAAAAGCTAATTATGGAAAGAATGGGGCGGATGGGTGATTTACCGAAGGTTAATCATTTGATAAATGGCGATGATATTTTAAACGCCCGTAAACTTGTGAATGATGTCTACATTGACGAAAAAATTGTCGACTATATTTTAAACATTGTATTTTCCACAAGGTTCCCACAAAAGTACAAAGTTGATATCGATGGTCTGTTGATGTTTGGCGCCTCCCCAAGAGCAAGTATTGCCTTAAAAAACGCATCCAAAGCAAAAGCATTTTTAACCGGTAGAGCCTATGTAACACCTAATGATGTCAAGCAATTAGCCCACGATGTTTTAAGACATCGTTTAAGACGCTCTTACGAGGCTGAAGCTGATGATATTTCATCAGATGTCATCATTGATCGGATTTTGGATACAGTGATTGTTCCTTAAAACTTTTTTTAGGTATGGTGCATGACACAAAAAGTTGGGGTTCAAGTATTAAAAAAAATCAGAAGAATTCAGATTCTCACCTCAAAGCTTTCAAAAGATTTGCTTGCAGGCATTTACTTAACTGCTTTTAGGGGAAAAGGCATGGAATTTGAGGATGTGAGAGTCTATCAAAATGGAGATGAAATTCGCGATATCGATTGGAAAGTCACAGCGCGCATGAATGAACCATATGTAAAAAATTTCCGAGAAGAGCGCGAAATGAATATCACACTTGTCGTCGATGTTTCAGCCTCCACTCTTTTTGGTAGTACAAATGAGCTAAAGTCAGATTTAATTGCCGAAATAGGAGCTCTTATTGCGTTTTCTGCAATTAAAAATAACGATAAAGTTGGGCTCATTCTCTTTTCAGACAAGATAGAAAAATATATTCGTCCAAAAAAGGGAGTGAGGCATGTTCTTTCAATTATTTTAGAGCTTCTAACTTTTAAGGCAAAAAGCTTAGGAACAGATGTTTCAAGTGCTTTAAATTTCATCGGAAATGTTTCAAGAAAATCAGATGTCTATTTTTTAATTTCAGATTTTATCTGCAAAGATTTTTCAGATGAAGCTGCCCTCATTGCTAAAAAATGCGATTTAATTGCTATAGGACTTACCGACCCTGCAGAAATGAGTTTGCCAATACTTCCCTTGAGTGAAATTTCGTCTTTGGAGGGAGATAGCACGAGTTTATTTGATCTTTCCCATAAAAAGATTAGGGAAGAGTATAAGAAGCACGCAGAAAGCCGAATTGACGGTATTAAGGCATTGATGAATAAAATTAATGCAGGATTTATTGATATTAGAACAAATAAACCCTATCTACCAGAGCTCATTAAATTTTTTAAAATTCGCGGAAGAAAAAGAAGATGAATTTTGTTCGTAGCCTGAGAATGTTTGTAGCTTAAGGGTTTGCCTGAGAATTTTTGTAGCTTGAGGTTTAGCCTGAGAATTTTTGTAGCTTGAGCTTTAGCCTGAGTTTTTTTGTAGCTTAAGGGTTAGCCTGAGAATTTTTGTATTTTAAGGCTTTAGCCTGAGAAGTTTTGTAGCTTGAGGTTTAGCCTGAGCATGTTTATATCTTGAGGGTTAGCCTGAGAATTTTTGTAGCTTGAGGTTTAGCCTGAGAATTTTTGTAGCTTGAGGTTTAGCCTGAGCATGTTTATATCTTGAGGGTTAGCCTGAGAATTTTTGTAGCTTGAGGTTTAGCCTGAGTTCGTTTGTATTTTAAGGGTTAGCCTGAGAATCTTTGTAGCTTGAGGTTTAGCCTGAGAATTTTTGTAGCTTAGGCTTTAGCCTGAGAATGTTTGTAGCTTAGGCTTTAGCCTGAGAATGTTTGTAGCTTAGGCTTTAGCCTGAGTTCGTTTGTAGCTTAGGCTTTAGCCTGAGTTCGTTTGTATTTTAAGGGTT